>Ga0114920_10000564_pt1 | contig 16090 bp, 14 predicted proteins | sample ChitaG_FD_88683 | JGI IMG/M metagenome (GOLD analysis project Ga0114920, IMG submission 88683) | Deep subsurface microbial communities from South Pacific Ocean to uncover new lineages of life (NeLLi) - Chile_00310 metaG | ecosystem: Environmental > Aquatic > Marine > Oceanic > Sediment ... | reverse complement strand
TGGTTTCCCTCCAGGCAAACCTGCGCTTATTCTGGCCAAACCAGTTGCGGATCTGCCTGCGAAAGAAGCGCTTGGTATTACCTGAAATTCCTTTGAACTGCTGAACTGGACCCGACTTCTCCATCTACATCTCCAACATTTTCCGTACTGATTTTGCGACTGCTCTAGCGAGAAGTGGAGGGACAGCATTTGCAACCTGCTGCTGCTGCTGCCCAATGCCCCCAAAGAATATGAAGTCATCAGGGAAGGACTGAAGCCTGGCTGCTTCCCTGACTGATAAGCCACGATTCTCACGAGGGTGAATCAGCATATTTTTACGGAAGTTAGTGATGGCGATAGCGGGTTCACTCTCAGGCAGCCTGCGGTAGATCCATTGGTGGCAACGCTCCTTGTTTGCGTAGTTACCCATGAGTTCATCGGGAATATCACGCCAGTTCCCGCCCTGGGGAATGAAAGAGTAGCGCTTTACAACGAGATCACCGTTTCTAGTCACCATGTTGTTCCGAACTCCAGCGTTCGCCTTTCTCCTCATTTTCTTTTGATAATCCGTCAAGCTCGTATTGTATCTGTAGAGCATCTCATCAATCGTATTGCCGTTTACCAGCGGCGGAAGATCTGCTATAGCCTCCCAAACGGAAACAAACTTCGTGGGGTCGGTTATTTCTAACTTCGGGAACTCAATAGGGATTTTATGGCGAGTCCCTATGAAGAAAATCCGCCTTCTTTTTTGGGGAACTCCAAAATTTACAGCGTTCAGTATCGCCATGTCAACCATATAGCCGATACAACGGAAGGCAGATATCACCTCGTCAACAACTTCACCGTTTTCGAATGCCGCTAAGTCAGCAACATTTTCTAGAACAATTACCTTTGGCTTATATACATCCACAATGCTTACAAAATGCCAGAAGAGTCCATTGTCAGGATTATCACTGCTTCGGGTACGCATATTTGACCGCGAGAATCCCTGACACGGAGGGCCGCCAATAACCGCATCAACAGACTCAATCCCCTCCGCTTGAAATTTGGCGATGACCTTTGCTGTGTCTCGCAGGTCCTCATTAAGAATTTTGGTCCGGAATTGCTTCCAGCGGGTGTGACTGTATCTCTGGGTCTCGGCTGCAAATATGTTTTTCTCTACTGAAGCAGCAACATGAAAGCCGGCCATAATGAAACCTTCAGAGAGCCCACCGGCCCCTGAAAAGAGATCCATTGCAACAGGTTTGCAGTTAATTTTCTTGACGGTCATCTCTGCGATAACACCAGTACTGGCTGTACTCTGTTAGCAGCATAGCAGCTTAAAATCGTATTGTCAAGTGGTTTTTCTCGTATAACAATTTCATTTTGGGGGATAATCAGTGGGTGGTGACACTGGTAGGTCAGCGATGTTTCAGACTGACAGGTTGTGTAACGGGGGAATCATTTACGCAACGAGTCTAACGCTTACGAACCGAGCTGTCCTCTAAGGAAATTCGCTACCTCGGCGGGGGAAATGCGGCGGAAGAATTCCAAACCGCGAATATTAGATAGAGCTTGAACAAACTCGATGCTTGGTTCGGGGCACGAACCGGGATCAAAATCTTCAGGGTCTATAAGATATCCTTTGAGCTGGTCTTTATCGGTGTCACTTGGCTCCGAGGGTACACTATACTTGCCATCCAGAAACCCTGTGCTTCGGTTGAGCACTCCAATCAATGCGGCAGCCGTCGAGAGATCAGCCAAGAGCGCTTGCAATTCCTTTGTGGTTGGTTTGCCCTCTAATCCATCGACATTCAGGACACCACTGACCAGTTCAAAAGGTTTTACTTGGTACGGTATCGGCATAGACGATCCAAACGAGATCAGGGTGTGCCTTACTGACCTCAGTCTGGAGTTCAGGATCGTGATAGTTTAAGTCGTAAGCATAAGGCCAGCTACCGGTCTCTCCTTTCAAAGACAATATCGGTCTAGAGTATTTGTAGGCTCTACCAGATGAGAGACATCCGTTTGGTATGGCAATCGTGAGCTCTTGGTCATTAGGGGTACCGCCTTTCATGTTCATGTGAAAGTCCCCTGCTATTTTGAGCTTGCGGTCCTCGTGCAGAGTGAAAATGTTGCACCTTACGCGTTCCAGACCGAGGAGATTTCGGGCCCGCTCGAGCAACGCACCCATGATCTGCTTAGTCCGCGCCCTCGCTTTGTGTGGGTCAATTGCTAACGTTGTCGGAATGCCAGCTTCAGTCATCACCCGGCCTCCAAGTGCCTCGGACATCAGCTTTGCTGCCTCTGCCTCAGCCCTTATAGTGGGAATCATCATGGTCAGTATTTTCAATGTGATTCGATAAGCGACCAGAACATAGCCGGCACCAAAAAGGGCCACTACTAGCATCGTCAGCGGCCCTGCCCATAGAATCTCAAGCAATTCCCTTGCTAAGCCCACAAGGTCAAAGAATCTGAAAACAATTATTCCAACCGGAGCCCATATGGACAAAAAGATGACCGCTAAGAGGATAATGCCTGGAGTTCCCTTCTCTGCTAAGGCCTGGACCAAAGTGTTCGCCCTGTTTGACGCTGCCTTGTCAACGATCCACGACATGGTCAGTTACTCCTTAGTAGCCTTGAACCTGAAGTTGTACGGTAGTAGCTCATTAACTCTGGAAAGCCTAGTCTTACCAGCAGTGTTTGCCATGATTACTTCAGCGTCGCGGCCAAACTCACTGAGTACCTGGAGGCACATCCCACAAGGTGCAATAGGATCTGCCGAATCTGCTATTACTGCCACGGCGATAATCTTGCGGCACCCATCACAGACAGCTTTAAAGATGGCTACGCGCTCTGCACACACCGTAGCTCCGAAGGAAGCATTTTCGATATTGCAACCGGAAAACATCCGACCATCTTCCGTCAGTACAGCAGCTCCGGACCTTTTCCCAGCCTACGATACTAGAGATCAACCTGGGAAATTCTGGTGTGGCTTAGCGCCCACTGGACTGGTAACCTGATTTGTTGCACGATTTAGCGCTTTGTTCACTCGTGGCTTTGAAACTTTCAGTTGCTATTAATCCACGGATGCCGTACAATAACTATAAAAGAGAATGCTTTGGTTGTAACACCTTGATTGTATGCCACCCGGAGGTAGCTATGTATGCAGATAATGGTAACCTTAGAGATAAACGCATAAGGATTCCTAACTACTTTGTAGACGTTAGACCTCATGAACTACTAGTTATCAATACCCCTACATTTCAACGGCTGTTTGGGATAAAGCAGCTTGGCTTAGCTTATATGGTGTACCCCTACGCAACTCACAGTAGAGGGGCACACAGTCTTGATTGCATGTATTGGGCCCAGATGATTATCGACTCACTAGTGAACAACGGATTCATAGATCAAGAGAAACAGGCCGAAGAGATAGAGATAACTAGACTCTCAGCTTTGTTACACGACGTTATGCATATTCCATATGGACATACTTTGGAAGACGAAGCGAGAATTCTGCAACGTCATGATAAAAGTGACAGAATAGATTTGATGCTTACCTGTATTGAAGAAGAAATGCTCAAAGCGGATGGACACTTACTTCTGGCTCTAGGAGTGCCAAGAAAGCAGGACTATGACAAGGTACGTCGGTTATTGGGAGAAGTAAGAAAAGTACTGTGGACCATAGCACTTCATGATGAAACTAATACGGAAAACAGGACGATCCTAGAAAACGACCGATATTACATAGCGGACATAATCGGCAACACTATGTGCGCTGATTTGCTTTCATATATAGGAAAGGATGTAGACTATACTGGTATTGAGAGGAAATCAGGCGGGTATACAATCTTCAATTACATGGAGCTAGCTAAAGACTCCGATGGTAAAAAGCGTGTGGCTATTCGTCTGACGAAAGGAGGACTGCGTCCTGACATTGTCTCTGCTATCCAGAGCATCTTGGAGGTCAGGTATGCCCTTACTGAACAAGTAATCTACCACCATGCGAAGTGTTCTGCAAGCGCGATGTTGGCTAAGATTGCCACATTATGCGGTATAACTGAATCGAATGAGTTGTATCAGATCGGTGATGAAGGACTTATGTTGCTCCTTGAGCAGAAAATCGGAGGATTGCCGGAACAACTGGAAGACGGGCGTCTATTCAGATCAGCTGTAGCCAATCTGCTCATGAATTTAAAGGCGCGGCGCCTACACAAACGTGTTTTTCGCATTACAGAGAGCCAGCGCAGAGAATATGATAAGAATCATCAGATAGGACTAGCCCAAAGATATGGGTCAGTACAAGCTCGTACAGAACTGGAGAATTTTGTAGAAAGCGCTCTTAATTTAGAGCCTGGCTCGCTAATCCTCTTTTGCCCGTCACCGAAAACAGCCTTGAAAGAGGCCAAGGTAATGGTAACATATGATAAGGTAAAGGAGGCTATGAGCAATGCGGTCACGACTCCTGTTGCAGTGGAGTTAAGAAGTGATAAACTTGCTGAAGACTACCCGGAGATTAGCAAGCGAGTCCGGGGGCTAGAGGAACAGTATTTATCCCTTTGGTCCTCTTACGGCTTCCTCGACCCCGAGAAGTTTGGATATGCTGCTGGCGTAAAAGAGTTGCTAGAGAGAGAACTAGGTATCATTAGTGATCCGCTGTTTGAACTCTATCTCAATGCAAAAAAAGAATACCGTGAGAGCAAACGAATAGAAGAGGCCCAAGCAAAGCGCGGTACAGACGCAAAAGCTCAAGTCTATCAGGGAATCCTTGAAATGGTCGCTAGACAAGGTGCCGAGCCAACAGACGAAGCAATAGACGATGACACTTTGAAGAGAGTAGTGGATGCTGCTTACGAGCAGAAAGAAATTGAGACAGAGGCACCACATTCCAGTTCAGCCGAGAAGACGACACAACCTCAAAAGAAACTCATTGAATAACGACGGTGGTCAATAAAGAGCAGGGGCTTTCCATACAAACTATGCGTAGTAGTTTTGTGCTGGGCGGAAGGAATACCAAAGTCGCTCCTTTCTGGAACGCTAACCAAGAACTGCCCGGTGAGGAAGCAATTGAGCAGCTTGTTGAGAACCTTCTTCGTGAATACAAGAAAAGGTTCGGAGTTTTATCACCGCCGATTGAGCCTGCTCGACTAGCTCAACTTGTGGGGGCAAAAGTTGAAGAGGCGCCAGATAGCATTGCCTCGGAAGGACAACTTTTGCCTATACGCGGTGGATTCATAATTCGGTATAGAAGAGGAGCACTAGGGTATAGAACAAATCTTACGATTTGCCACGAAATCGCCCACATTTTTTTCTATGACCCCAGTCAATCGATCCCAAAAAGGCCATTTGGGAATCTCCCCACTCAGAAAGAGGAACACCTCTGTTTTCTTGCAGCTAGGCAGCTCCTCGTTCCCAAGGCGATACTTATCGACCACGTGCGTGGTCTGCTAGACCGTCCCTCGCTAGATTTGTTGCGGGAGTTGTCCAATCGCTTCCGTGCCTCGCTCCCGATTATGGCTACAAGACTCACAGAAGATACCTCACTAATTGATAACGTCATGTTTACGACTTGGGTATGCCGGGACTCTACCGTAACTAGTAATCAATCCATCCAAGGTCGACAACATAACTCCCTTGTGTCTTCATCCAATATATGGACTAAGCGCTCTTACTTGTCTCCTGCGTTGGCAAAGGGATTAAACGCCTACCGGCGTGGTCTTATTCTCGAAAAAGCCCTCGGTTTGGTGGAGCGGGTAGCGAATAACATACCAGGTCCAAAGGCAGAATTGCTAGAGATTGGAAAAAGGCGACGCTTCCGCGTTAGTCTGGAGGGAGAAAGCTGGGGAACTGGTGCAGCAGTGACTGCAACCATGCTTAGATAAATAAAGTGTTTCTTGCACTGCCCTGGGTTCTCTATAAAGATACTTGATTTACTCTTTCCAGTGAACATACAACAATAGGGCGTAAAGTTCAATGCCTCCCAGATGGGACAACTCTGCGTATAACATTAATTATACGCCGACTAAGGCACTACAAGCTAAATGATTTATCGTTTCGTGCCGGTGCTAAAGCCCATGACATGGTGCTGCTTTTGTGGAGATGCAGGAGACCCTATCTCCATCCTACCAAAATAATCTTACACAACCTTAGGGAGCGGCGAGCTTTGGGGGTGGTGTTCAGCTAGCATTGGTTAATAAAACACTTTCCGCAGGCGACGTGGCGGGTCTTTCTGGACTCGAAGGCGCGACACAGCGTTTAGGAAGTCGTCCTATGAGATGACCACCATTACGTCCTAACGGACGTTCCCAGTTCGCTTCGTTAGGCTAATACTTCATAAGGCAGCCTAACTTCGCTCTCTGGTCTCAAGTCAGGTTCCTAAGCGGTTAATACGACACGAACATTTCTTTAATATGCTGACACTAGGTACAGGTTCATGGAACCAGCTTTGGGCTGTATGGGCCCATGATTAATAGTAGTATATTCCTTATACATAAATACCTAAAGAAGTTATAGTTGTTTGGATTCATTTGGTGCTTGCTTTGATTCCATCCCCTGCGTTAGCGACAATCCGAACTTTTTTACCAAGTTCTCCGGAAGTGGTAGTTTCTCCAACGCACGTGGTTCTATTTTAATTGCTCCCGAACCGTATGATTTCCCTATTAGATTAAGGTTTCTTATTGTTTCTGGACTTTTTAGTATACTCCATAACCTTTCAATAAAATCTATACTATTTGAACGCGGATATACGCACAAGAAACTAGTCAATGGAACAACATCAGCCATGTTCCTGATGAATCTTGCATTACGTCTACCTAAGTAAGCAAATAGAAAAGTAGGTACATCTCTTTGTTCCATCTTATACCAGGGTTTTCTAGAAGAGAGCAACGGTTTGTTAGGTATCCCCTGATTTTCTCCTTCTCTCAGATATTCCTGAACTTCTTTAGGAAACTCGTCTATATTGCGACCATCTGGTGCAAATAACACTGTTGGCCTTCCGTTTTGGTCAAGTCTCTCAACTGCTTCCTTATTGATATAGAAGCCGTCTACATCTCTTGTTCTACCAATAGCCATTTTCAGGAATTCGGGGGTTATTTTCCTTTTACGCGCTTCCTCCTTAGTCATAAGGAAGAAATAATTTGCTCCTGTAGCTATTCCTCTCATTACAGTGGCGAATTTTATAAGACTGTATCTTGAACTTACGGCATATTCGGGATCTCTTGATAGACCTGTCATCACAGCTTCATCCAAATCTCGCTCTACTACCTTAAGGGATTTTAATTTTCTATTACTAAATTGCGATCGGATGAATGTGCTTAGGTCTTGCGTTTGCGGATGATTTACTTTAACCCAAACAATTCTTTTCTTTGGCCTCGCATTCTTTATTAGTAAAACGACTGCATTGGTATCTACTTTTGGAAACGGAGTTGCTTCTGGATCGAATGTTATTACGCAATCTAGACAATATTTCGTTGTAATCCATTGCCAGAGCTGATTTGCGAAAATCCCCTCACAAGTATCAGACGGCATTATGAACGCAAGTTTACCATTGTGTTCCAGTAGCATCAGTGCTTGAATCAGGAAGTAAATATGTATACCTGCTCTACCATCTATTGTCTTACCTAGAGTCTTCAAGCACACTTGTCTTGCAGTCTCTTTTATTTGCCTTGATAAACGATGATGTCTAATATATGGGGGATTAGCTACGATAGACTTGAACAGCTTCTTGGGGGGATTTTGTATGAAATCCCTAATATCGATCTCACATGCATCCGAATCAGATGAACACTCTCTTTTGGCTTCTTCTACTAAGTTTTGGTCAATATCGGTACCATAAAACTTAATATTTGTCCCTTGTGACTCGTTGATTGCTTTCAGAGCAGCGTAGAAAGCGCCCTTACCAAAAGCTGGGTCAAAAACTAGATTTGAGTCCTCAATTGTGTAATAAACCATCGCCCTGGCAACCCAATCAGGAGTCCAGAACTGCCCCTTCTCTCTTAATTTTTCTCTTTCAGCCCAATCTCTTGGTATTTCTTGATGAGAGATATTCTTAATCATCGGTTCAACTTCCGTAGGATATTCAAAGCTTCGTCAGCTAGTCTAAGCTTCCCTCCTTTAAATGTAACATATGGAAGGATATGACCATTCTTATCTTCAATGTATGTTGATTCTAACGATGGCTCCTCAATAGCAAATCCTATTTCGTAAGCATAATGGTAGTAGAATTTATAAATCGTCTTACTTGTTGTAGCCCCTCCTGGAGCCTGAAATATCTGCACTTTCGGTTCAATAAGCCCTTCTTCTATGAGTCGATTTGCTTTCTTTAATGAGAGCCCAAAAGCTTGATCAAAGAACACATGCCATATGTGAATTTTAATTTTGTTTAATTCTTGCCAAGCTTTCAAGGGAGCTATATCTTCTTCCTTCAATATAACGGTAGGAACAACCGCTGTTTTCTTCAGCCCTAATTTCCCGCCCATCCTTTTCTGTGGAGTTAAGGGTGTATCGTAATCAGGCATCATTTTAGATTTCCAAAGACTATTCTCGCATTCCACGGCAACTATTGAATATGATAGTAATTCTTTTAATTTCTTTTCCGGAATGAACGGTAGTTCTTCTTTACCGCCGTAATCTTTGATTAACTTCTCGATCTTGGATCTATTGCTTTTGTCAAAAACAAGCAAATCTGGTCTTTTAATGCCACCAAGTCCAGCTTTATCTAGTCTTTCAAAATAGAGTTCATAGGCTTTAACATCATCGTCTGGTGCGGTACCACTGGGTCCATACTCAACAGCAAAGAACTCATCTGTGTTATTAACTGCTTCTATTACCCTGTATTCGCTCCAGACTCCTTGCGACCACCTCATTAAGAAATCGCTACCTCTTAGTCTTCGTGGATTTAGCAAGAAATCTGCCCACGGAACATGGCTAAAACCTCTTAATTCAAATTCAATGTCTTCTACTGGAACACTAAATATATTCTCAAATTCGTCCATCTGAACACCTACATTTACGAGTTTACCATAATTATAGCAAAATCTCATCACAATATCCTGACTCGATAAATTTCATTTCTTCTAATGGTTTTTCCGACGTCCTGTTAGTAGGGTAGGACGTCGGCACGGCAGCTCCGCTGTCCCGCCACCCGCCTTGCCAGCGGCTTGCTTTCCGCTAATATTCCATGCTGTCAAATGGGGATTACTCACGCGCAATGTTGCCATTGTGATTGATCCACCGAGACCGGTAAAAAGAGAAATGCATAAGGAATCTCAATCAGCCCAAAGGTTGCTTTCTAACAATCTAGTCCAGCAAGACGATTTATAATTTTCGGACTTGGAAGACCCCCCCTGCGTGTAACACTACTTATACGCATACTTAAAACTCTGAGCTAGGCTGTCAGCTTTTTGGTTTTACATCAACACACTTATAGAAGTCAAACATAGAGAACCTTTATACTAAATAGCATGGACAAGGACTAACGCCTCCGACCTCTTGGAATATTTGATTTAACCGTCCAGCTAGCTACTACTTATATCTATTCCGTATCAATCTCCAACAGGGTGTACTCTTTTCATTTAATAGTATTGTATAATACTACAAGCAAGTAGGGCAGCGATTGACTGCGTTCGTTAGACGATGCCGCCTGTGTGGCTAGCGAATGACATTGAAAAGAGGTATTGTGTGGCAAAAAAGTATTCACTTTGGTTCATACCATCCGGAGGTATTTACGATAACTTAGCTAATATGATATCTTGGTTGAGTAAAAAGTACTCGGCACCGTGTTTTGAGCCACACGTTACACTACTAGGTAACTTGACTTTATCCGAGGAAAGCATCTTATTAAAGATGTCTCAGTTGGTCGATCTTATCAATACACCATTGAAGATTAGCCTCACAACTGCGAGCTATTCTGATGAGTTTTTTCGGTCTTTATTTGTCAAGGTAGAGGAAAGTGAAGAGCTCATGGTCGTCTGGCAGGTTAATCCAGAGGCTCCCGCCGTCAGGGGATTTAGAGGAGGGCAAATCTACGCTCAGAGGTTGAGCCCGACAGGTGAACAGCTATGGCCCGAGGCAATAAGAGTGTACGAAAATCCATCCCTCAAATCTCAAGCCTATTCAAGTGTGGTGAGCGATGGTATAGGGGGCGTCATTATCACCTCTAAAGTTGGTAAAGGCCGCTGGCCAGACTTAGTTTATGCTCAAAGGATAGACTCAGATGGAAACCATTTGTGGGGAGAGGAGGGTATCAGGATCAATTCGTAAGAAGGAGGTAGAGATGCTACGAAGGCTTATTCTGGCAGTGGTAATCTTCGCTTTAACGTTTGGCACCAGCTGTTTTAGTGGTATTGGCCCTCTGGAAATCATATCATCCGTGCTTAGCGATGATACCGGCAATACCTTCATCGCCTACCGATTAGAAAGAAGCCCCGGGGACCATGATATCCACCTGCAAAAGATAGACCCTGAAGGGGCTGTCCTGTGGGACAACACACTGTTTACCGGTGATGACAGGCGAGCGGATGTCGTCGGGATGGTAAGTGATGGGAATAAGGGCGTTTTTGTTGCCTGGGAGGTGTTAACCCCTGAAAACGGCAAAGAGGGTCCGCATCGTTTCGACCGTATCACACTGATGAAGGTAGATGCGCAGGGGCAAATCCAGCAGCGCCAAGACCTTTTTGAAAAGGGATTGCAGATGGTGGATGATGGCATGGGCGGAGTTATCTTGGGATGGGCAACCAAGGAGGACTTCCGTGTCCTGCGGGAAGACGGCCTTGGCAGTACGCTCTGGGCGCAGACGATTATAAGCAGAGGCACCGGTCTCAAGCTGGCGGCAGGGGAAAATGGCGAGTCATTTATCCTGTGGGACAACCGTGAGTACCCCTATTTTGTGGTCCAGAAGCTGGGTGCCGATGGTCAGATTTTGTGGGGGCAAGAAGGCATGCCAGAAGGCGTACGAATAGAGTACCTTGATACCGCATCACAGCCCGACCCCCAGATAATCAGCGATGGCTCGGGCGGAGCAATTATCACTTGGGCCGAACTGGCGTGCGAAGAAGAAGAGCCCAGCCGTGTTTGGTTGCTGAGAATAGGTGTAGACGGACAAGTCCTGTGTAAGGAACCTCTACGTGATCTAACATCTCCTATTAACACACAAATCAGGGCCGTTGATGATTGGCCACTTGGTGTTATTGTCATCTGGGAAGACCTGCGTGACGGCATGGCGCTTTACGCTATAAAGGACAACCCCTTAAGCTCGTCCCTCCGGCCAGAGAACGGTGTCCCCGTTTGCACTGACCTCCCCATGGTATCACCCCGGTTTGAGGCGGTCAGCAGTGGTAAGGGTGGCGTGGTCGTCGCTTGGATAGACGGAGACAGGAAGCTATATGCCCAGATGCTGGATGTTTTTATACAGAGGCAGTGGGGCGACAAAGGTATATTAATTGCCAAAGGTGTCTGCCACCTGCCGCTGAAGCTCTGCGAAGACAGCCAGGGTGGTTTCATCATCGGCTGGAGCACCGGATGGGAAGTCCATCACCCCAATGATTCATATGTCCAGAGAATAGACTCGGAGGGCAATCTCCTATGGGGAAAGGATGGAATCAGGCTGAATCCACAAATTGGAGGTGAGAAATGAAAAAGCTGGTAATCGGATTAGCACTGGTCATGCTTCTGTTGCCGCTGGTCTCTTGTGGCACAACGGCAACAGGACCCGGAGCGGAAAAAGAAACCCCGCCAATGACTGTAGAGGAGGGAAAAGAACTGACCATCGAAAGCTGGGAGATTGGCGAAAACTGGATGTATTCTCAGCAGGCTATCTGGGAAGACGTCATGGTCGGCATAACCAAGCGGTCTATCACCACCTACAACCTGCACTCGCGGGAAAAAGAGCTTGTCTATGAATTGCCGTCCGACCAGATAGCAGACCAGAGACCGTCTGTTCACGGCAACAACGTTGTTTGGGCCTCGGTAGACCGGGACGAAGCTGAACAGCAGCGCTCGTTAAAGCGTGCACCTATGCCCAACTGGGACGTTTTCCTCCTCGACCTCGAGACCGGCGAGGTGCGGCAAATCACTTCCGAAGAGCATGCCCAGATGTGCCCCAGAATCTACGGTGATACCATCGTTTGGCTAGACAGCCGCTATGAGGCGGAGTACCACAACCCAAGACACTATGATGTCTATGCCTACGACCTCAGCACCAGTAAGGAGAAAAGACTAACCTCGGCGACTACCGCCGATGGAACGGACCTGAGCATCGACGGCAACTTGGTAGCCTGGGCCGACAACCGCCACGCCGACCCGGAGGTAAACATCCACGCCGAAAATGAGCCGGACTACAACAACGATATATATTTATATGACCTCACTGCTAACGAGGAGAAGCGTGTTACATCATATCCCGGCAATGACCGCAACCCTGATATCGACGGCGATAAAATTGTCTGGCTCCGTCAGGAGGACTACATCAGAGCCGACGTTTTCGTTTATAATCTGGAAACAGGCGGGGAGTCACAGGTGTCAAAAAGCAGGTTCGCGGATTTCCAGCCTTCTATACATGAAGACCGTATCGTTTGGGTAGATGCCAGGGTCAGCCAGGGCAATACCAGCGGCGACACCGTTATCAACGGCCGGCAGGGACAAACCGATATCTACCTTTATGACTTGGAGACACTGCGGGAAACGAAGCTTACCTCGACCATCCCGGGTCAGGTCTTACTCAACCCACTCATATTTGGGGACTTCGTCGTTTACGAGCGCATCGGGATGCTTGAACGCGTTGCGTATGCCGCACGCTTGGACGGCTAAGGCGGTTAAAGCCATGAAAGTAAAGGTTGTGATTTTGCTGGTAGCTTGTATGGTGGCGGCGCTGCCGGTTTTGGCAGCCTGTACCCCCCAGACAACAGATGAGCCAATCACGGACACTCCCACAATCCCACCGGCGACAATATCTCCTTCACCGGAGTCTTCACCGGCAATGCCCCCTGCGGAGAGCAAAGCGGTCTGGAGTGCTTTTACCAACGGCAACCAGGTCCTTGATTTACTGGTGGATGGTAATGAAGTCTGGACGGCGACCACGGGCGGAGTGGTCAGGTGGGATGCGGAAAAAGGGACTTACCAGAAATATACCACGCTGGACGGCTTAGCCAGCAACACGGTGAGGAATATCGTTCGGGACGGCCGGGGCAATATCTGGGCGGCCAGCTCCGTGGATGGCGTCAGTTGCTTCGATGGCTCAAACTGGCGGACATTCACTAAAGAAGACGGCCTGGCCGGTAATGATATTATCACCATCGCTTCGGATAATGATGGCAACATCTGGGTATCCGCCTTCGGCGGCGTGAGCCGCTACGATGGTACCGGGTGGCAGAAATATACGAGAGATGAACTGTATGCCGTTGACGTAATCTTCGCCGACAGCCGGGGCAATGTCTGGTTCAGCAACCGTCATGAAGGGGTCACCCGCTATGACGGTAGGGGATGGAAGATCTTTACCGAGGATGACGGCCTGACAAGGGGAGGCGTTACTGCTATCGCTGAGGATAATCAGGGCAACCTGTGGTTTGGCGATGGCCTTGGCCATGTCATCCTCTTTGACGGCAATAGCTGGCGGGTCTTTACCATCAGCGAAAAGGTGCCCAGGGTCTACGTGCAGAATATTGCTCAGGATAGTAACGGAGATATCTGGGTTACCGCCTATCCCGATGTTATAATTCGCTACGACGGCGCTGAGTGGCGTCATTTCACCACCGAAGACGGTCTGCTGGACAATAACGCCAGACTGCTTTTCCGGGACGATAATGATAATCTCTGTGTGGTCACCGATAGCGGGATAAGCCGCTATGAAGGTGGCGAGTGGCAGGCTTTTACTGACAATAACGGGATGATTAAGGGTACAGTCAGGGCCGTAGCCAGGGATGATAAAGGCAATCTCTGGTTCGGGACTTACGAAGGCGGCATCACTCGTTATGACGGTGCGGAATGGCAATCATTCGCAACCGATGACAGCCTGCCCGATAACACCGTTACCGCATTAGCAGAAGATAACCAACAATCTATCTGGTTCGGCACACGGGATGGTTCGGTGAGCTGCTACGACGGTGCCGCCTGGAAGAGCTTCGAGGCAGATGAGGTAATGTCTGGTGGACATATTTTATCCATCCTGGCCGACAGCTGGGAGAATATCTGGGTGAGGGGTAAGAGCGGCGTCAGCCGCTATGACGGCAGGGGATGGCACGCGATAACCGTCGAAGATGGCCTGGCCGAAGGCAGGGTGACCGCCATGTTTCAGGACAGTTCCGGCAACATATGGTTCGCCACCGATGGCGGGGGCGCCAGTCGGTTCGATGGAGATAACTGGAAGACCTTTACGACAGCTGATGGACTCGGTAACAACAACGTGAAAGATATTGCCCAGGATAATAAGGGTAATCTCTGGTTTGCGGGCAGTAGCATCAGCCGTTTTGACGGCGCGAACTGGCAGACTTTCCCCCCTGCGGATAGCATCCGCACAATCCTTCCCGGCAGCGGTGATGATGTCTGGTTTGTCACTGAAAGCAGCGGTGTCATGCATTTTGACGGCGCCGATATGCAGACCTTGCCGGATGAATTGCCATTTATGCCCTGGCAAGGCGGCGCTTTGCTGGATAGCAACGGCAATTTGTGGATGGCCACTTTTTACACCAACAGCGGCGGCTTGCACCGTTTTGACGGTGAAGGATGGGAAACATTTACCCCTAAAGATGGCCTGGCCGGCTACCAGGTCTCGGCCATGCTTGAGGACAGGGAAGGGAATATCTGGGCAATTACCGACAGCGGTGTCAGCTGCTACGACGGCACTGAATGGCGCACTTTTACTACCGGAGACGGCCTGGCCGGTAATGATGTAATTTGCATCATGGAAGATAGCCGGGGTAATCTCTGGTTTGGGACCTACGGCGGCGTCAGCTGCTACAGTAAGTAATGTAATAGATATAGAAGAAGATAGATTATGAAGCTGGCTATTGCGCAAATAATATTAGGTATAGTTATTAGTGTCATTGGGGTGATTGATGTCCCATAAAATCGGATTAACTATAATGCTCCTGCCCTTCGTTTTCCTGATTTTATTCGCAGTAACCCATGGGCTGAATGAATATTATGATTTGGCAAGTAATCTACAAGTGGCCTTAATCCAAGGCGTACCGTGTCTTTTTGTTGCTGCCATATCCTGGCTTTGGCCACGTAAGGGCGGCGTGGTAGCTATCGCGCTATCTTTACTGTTATTAACAGTGTCTGCTAGTGGCATTATGACATCTAAGGCACCTGCCCCCGGGCAAGAATATACTGAATTGTCGTTTACAGAGGTTTCTGTTTACATTCTGCCATACGCTATTCTCCTTTTTGGCAGCATCATGGCACTTGTTTTGGCCTTCGTAAGGAAAGCTCACACTCCGGCCTGGTTACCGAAACTAAGCGCAGGCGAAGCTAGGGTGAATAAACTGCGTATTACCGGCTTGCTCATGATGTTTTCGCTTGGGGTCGTGTGCATCTTATTCTTTGTCATCGCCATAGGGATATCCGGTGACAGCGTTCCTGCCGCCAACCTGTTTATGGGACTTATACTAGGGTTGACGTTTGCCACACCTCTTCTTTTTATCATTATCGGGATTTGGCGGTGGCCTCGTTGGGGTAGCGCCGTGGTGGGCGGATTATCACTTGCCGCACTGATTTTCTTTGCTATACAGCTAGTATCTGCTGACCCATCATCCCCTCCACGTCTCCCTATTCCTTTTATCTTCGCTGCCGGTATCGTTCTCAGCGGCAGTATCCTGGTCTTCATTTCAGCAAGGAACGGTGAGCAGGTAATTGGACTTAAAATTGAATAGAGAGGAAGATTATATGAGGCTGTCAGTTGTACAAATAGTATTAGGTATAATAATTAGCATCATGGGGGTAAAAGTCTTTCTGTTTCCCCTCGGCTTAGCTTTTCTTGTCTTGGGTTTAGCAGTGCTTGGAGTAGGTGTAGCCCAGCTTGTTAAAGCAAGGAGGGCTTGAAAAAAAGATGATATTAGTATCTTTTCCCCAAGTCTCTGAAGGTTCAGAGCCGTATGCTGGATATGGAAACCAGTGAATTGAACATTGTGACCGGGGCTTT
>Ga0114920_10000561_pt1 | contig 16102 bp, 10 predicted proteins | sample ChitaG_FD_88683 | JGI IMG/M metagenome (GOLD analysis project Ga0114920, IMG submission 88683) | Deep subsurface microbial communities from South Pacific Ocean to uncover new lineages of life (NeLLi) - Chile_00310 metaG | ecosystem: Environmental > Aquatic > Marine > Oceanic > Sediment ... | reverse complement strand
TTTCTGATGATACCCATAACTTTACTCTTAACATCTGAAACAATAAAAAGATCGATATCGCTTTTTGAATGATCCGCAGCTCTTGCACAACTGCCAAAGAGAACAATTCTCATTGATACTCGTTTTAACTTCATAATCAGCGGACGCAGCAAAACGATATTGACGAGTATTTTAAAATGGCTGAAAACAGGATCAGAAACATTGAAACTGTAAAGACACATATTTCCCTTTTTTTGTCTGCTCAAGTACTGCTCGGAATAAAGGTCGTTGAGAACCATGTTAGCCGATCCATTGCTGATGCCCAACCTGCGTGCAATCTCTCGTTCGTAAAATTCCTGATCAGAATATTTCGCAAGCAGGCTGAGAACTTTAAGACTGTTTGTCGATAAAAATTGATCTTGGCGTATAATATTGCTCATTATTTTGAAATTGATCTCATTATGTTGAGCTATCAAGATGTTGTCAAGTCAGTGTTAATATGAGTGATATCCTTTCCGACGGATAAGCCTTTGCCTTGGTGATTGCCCTGCTTATTGTCAGCAAATTGACCACTTTTCCCGGAATTTGAGGGGATGAAAATTATGGTAGCAAAAAATTCTAACTTTATAATAATGAAGAAGTTACGTGCGTATCGGATAACTATTATTATGTCAACTAAATTAGCTCAATTCACCAGTATTTCGGTTTTATATGTGATCATCAGCATAATAGGATCTCTGATCTGGCTCACTCAAATCGATCCAGTTATTGAGTTATAATTTAACTGGATGGATTTGAGGGGGGCAGGTCAGTCTTATCCGAAACCACTTGAAGAGGAACATCGAATAGTAATCGAGAAACGAAAAAAATGATGAATTGCTCAAAGTAATTTTAAAATATAATGTAAAGCAATCACAACAAATGAAGATCGAAAAAATGTCTTCCAACTCTTTTGTTTAGAAAAATCTATGCTTAGATTAGTAATTTCATTATTCATTATATTAATGTTGGCCTCGATTGGAGGATATCCCCACTTAACAATTGTTAAAGAAAATTCTCCTGGCAATAATTCTTTTTTAAACGGAGTTGCCCCAATTATTTTATTGTTATGATATACAAAGGCATTTGGTGGTGTTGATTCAATATATCCAATTCCTACAAATTCAGGCTTAATATCTCTAAAAAAATTAATAAAATCTGCGCTAAAATCAACTTGATCTAAATACTTATCTGGCTTTAAACCTATTGCACTAATTAAGTGATTACGAGCTTGCTGCCTATCACCAATTGTATAATATGTTAATCCTAAATAAACATGTGCATTAGTAATCAAATTAGTATTAGTTGCTTTCCAAATTACATCTGAAAAACATTTTATCGCTTTATCATATTCACCACTCTTATAATAATTTTTACACATATTGAAATCTTCTTTACTCTCAATTTTTTCTTGGGAGAAAAAGTATGGAGATGACAATAGCAATATGGTTATTTGAAAAAAAGCAATAATAATTTTTTTATTTTTCATTGTTAATTCCTTATTTTTTTATTTTGTCTTTATATGAACCAAAACATATCCCAATTGAGAATCTCTTGAAACTTCTTGAGTTATAAACCATCTTTTCATTCTCTGATAAGCTTAGTTTTCTATAATCAAATTTAATGCCAAAGTTTTCGGTTAACATCACAATCAAACCACATCCAAACGAATCATATTGAATTAACTTACTTAAAAATATTGTGTTTCCATCTTTGTCAGGCTTTTTCAAGTATTCCCCTGCTAGATTCTCTAATCCAAATCCATAACCAGTCGAAAAGTATGGCTGAATAAATTCTAATCGATGTAAATAAGGAATGAGATGTAAAGGAATTTTTAATACAAAATTTAAGGATGCACCCGCAAAATCCCCTCTATTTTCTATTGGAACTCCTGAATACAAAGTCTCGTCAGGCTTAATATACTTAAACATGTCAATGTGCATCCCAAGAAAATGCCAAATATCACCACCCACTGACACTCCGGCAAGACTCACCTGGGTAGTAGCTCTGCCTGTATATAAAGTTAGATTTTCTGGCCTAGCTAGACTAATAGCAAAAAATATAGTTACTAAAATGAAGAGAGTTTTTTTCATTTCAACACCCCCTGTATCTTAATGAATGTTAATTTTCATAATCACTATAAAAAATTGAATAACTGTATGTCAATAATTAATTATAATAATCATTTGAAATAATCTTTCAATTACAAATTATAATTCCTTAAACTTATAATAATGCGATGCGGTACAATTTCATTGTTTCTTTTAAATATTATAGTGATTTTATAATTTCCGTTAGGCTTAAGCAAATAAAAATCTAACTCATGTAACTGATTAGGCGATACTTGTATATCTATTAGCTCGAGTAATGGTAAATTTTGAATTTCTTTCTCATTTAAAAAAAAATCAATTTCGTCATTAGTCTCTATTAAAATCATATCATTTTTAGATATCTCAATATTTTTGTTTATGCTAGCTAAAGTTTTATTGTTAATTTCATAATCCTCCACAGTCAAATGAATAGCCTTTCTTTTTTCTTTTTCAATTCTATCAAATATATCAATTCTTAGACCTTCCTTTAAAATAAAACTTATTACGTGTTCACCTTCTTGTACCCATTTTCTTATTACAGGTGGAAACTCTTCTACTTCATTATTAACTAATATTTCTACTGGAGGAAACGAGCTTACATCATACCGACATTCTTCAAAATTAAAGTGGACACTATTACTCCGATCTTCTGCAACAGTAACAATTTTTTCAATTTCACCATAATTTTCAGACACACACTTTATTTTATGTGTGCCTACTGAAACATCTATTTTGTTGGGTTGAGGGGGTCCTAGTTGATATGACTTACCTCCAACCTCAACAATATAAGGTTTTGCTTTTAGTGTCCATGTAATTTTTAATTCAGCCTTAGGCAAAGGTGTCAATACATAAGTTTCTGATCTCTTGCTACCTGGTTCTACATCTATAAAAACTTCTTTATCTCTGTAACCTATTTTCTTTAATATGATCTTGTTCCTTCCAGCTGGCAGGTTGATAGAATGTGGAGTCACTTCCTCCTCCTCAATACTGCCATTACAGACATAAATTCCTGCCCCTTCTGGATCAGAATCAATTAAAAAAACTTCAGAACGAGATACTTGGGTATAAATATCCATCCAACCAGGGGGATAGTTTTTTTTGTTGTCATTTACGAAATCTTCGACTCGAAAACAACACTTCATTGCTTTATCTATATGATCTTGCGCTAGAGATGCATTACCTATAGAGTAATAACAAACTGACAAATATATATATATTTTAGCTTTCCCGAGGTAACTCTGGACCAATTGTTCGGCTTTCTTAAAACTGTTTATGGCTTTTGCTGGTTCCCCTATCCTATATTGCATAATTCCTTCATTTACTAGGACTGCACCTTTTTCTCCATACTCATCAACTTGATTAAAAGAATCAAAACTGATGCTATTATGTTGAAATATCATTAATTGGAACATAATGAGCAAAATGAATAGCATTCTCTTTAATGTCATTTTTCTTTTTTATTTAAATATTTCATGTATGTTTACTGGATTATTTGGAGTTATCACAACCTGTTTTTTCCTTTGTTCCTCTCCCTTCTTTAACAAAATAGAATAGCTTCCCTCTGGAAGTATTATTTCTTCTGTCATTGGGGTAAGCTCTCCAAATAATCTTCCATCAATATATAAATAAGCCCATGGATGTGCACTTATATTAAGAACGCCAAATTTTAGATCTATGTCCAGGTATATATTTTCGACTATAATTATTTCCTTTTCGTATAGTATTTCTGTATCTTTTTTTAATGTAATAATATGTCTTCCTTCTGCAATTCTAATTTTTCTCTCCTTTGCGACACTGCCAAAAGAACGTCCATCAATAAAAACACTCACCCCAATACTAAGTTTCAAATTTACTCCGCCATACTTAATAGGTTTATTTAAACTCCTTTTTATAGTAACTTCTTTATAGTCAACCTCAATTGTAGTGTTCATGGGAATATACCCCTGCTTCTCAAGTTTTAGGTTATAGATTCCATGCTCTAAATCAACTTTTGTTGGAGTTAAATTCTCAAACAATTCATTTTCTTCTGAATCAGAAATTTTCGCGATAGCTCCAGGAGGATCCGTAATTATATCCACGGGATATTTTTCTTTCTCTAAATTATATTCAAGAAAAACTCGATCCTCATTGATTTTCACAGGATGGGTCTGAGGCATATATCCTTTAACTGTCTTCAGTTTATTAATTTCTAAATTAGCTTTTTTCTTCTTTGTTAAAAAATTAGTTACTGGAGAAATACCAATTTTAATATTCTCAATAAAAACATCTGCCCCTTCTGGAATAGTTTTTACACTTAAATATCTATCATATACAACTGCTTTGTTCACAATTAAAGCAAAAATTACTAGGAATATAAAACCAAATAAAAAGGTTTTCGTGGGCAAGAGATACTTCTCCAAGACTTCAGAAAAAATTCTCTTGAAGAACATGAAAATAGCGCGAATGAAATTGACACTAACGCTATAAATTGTATTAATGTAGAGCTTTAAAAAAGAAATTGGGATTAAAATCCATTTTCTATATTTTGATAGAATAATTAAAAAGCCAGTCTTGATATCAACCTTAGTTATCCTTGTTGTTTGAGGGAAGGGAGCTTTTATTAAGTTAGAGAAAGGGAGTTTACAAGAAATACAAAACTTAGAGGAAGAATGATTTAATTTGCCACAAAAGACACACTTTTTTTTTACAACTTTTTCCATTTACCAAATATAAGCTAATAAATAAAGTAAAATTATATTTTATTTAATTTCTACATATGCCTGATTTCTTTTATTATAATTCCAGAATTTCTATTATTTTGTTTATGGCAATTATTGCTTTTTTGCCTTCTCCCGTGTCTGGTTTAGGACCTTTTATAATAATCCCAATAATACTTTTTTGTGTTAAAGAATATACAGGTGCTCCGCTATGTCCAGGATTTATATCGACATCTGAAACTAAAATGTTTTCATCTGGTCTTATGGCTGAAATACTTCCCCTTGGAGCATCATATAAGCAATCATATCCATAACCTGGTACTCTCACTTCTTCTCCCTCGTCCACTCTTTCAGAATCTCCTAGAGTCATTAACCACTCAGGATTTTCTACATCTTTTTCTAGACGTACTAAAGCAACATCCATATGGGCTATATTTGGATCATATTCAATCCTTTCTACAATTCCATTATATACAGTCTCATCTTTAAAAATAAGTGTAACTTCTGCATCCACACCTAAGTCATTCACAACATGCCCTGCAGTTATTATTAAATCATTCTCAACCAAAAAACCAGTTCCTATGCAGTTTACTCCATCAGGACTAATTTTACATACACCAGGAAAATCACCTACCCCTTTGTTCCTGGGAAACCTTCCAACAAGAAAACTTGAGATCCCAACTAACAAAAGAGAAAAAGTTAAGAAGAAAATTATTATGTAATAATGATTTTTTAACAATTTTCTTTGTAGTTTAAGTTTCCTTTGAGTAATATCAATTTTCATAGAGAAACCTCCTAGTTATCTTCCTTTCTTAGTAATTTTATCAATAACAACTTTATACTTATCCATTTTCTTATTGGCTTCTTCTGCTCCATATCTCTTCTGAAGAGTCGGGAATATGTTTTGATTAATAAAACTTTCCAACTTCTCTTTCCCTATATTTTTCATTTGTTCATGAAAGAGATTAGTGAATGCTCCTGAAAATTCGCGAGCATTCTGAATACTTGTGTCATCAGATGAGTCTATTTTCAGGGCTCTGATTCCAATTCTCGGAACTTCAAGATTCAAAAAGATTTCTCCATTGCTAATTGTAAAAGAAAGTAAGTCTACCTCGGGAAACATTTCTTTAGCTATCCATTTTCCACTTTTAGCTGGTTGTTCCTCCCATTTTACAAAAACATCGTTTATGAATTCCATTGCAGCCTTCAATTCTTTCCTTTCCTTTTTTATATGCAATCCATAAGCAAGCCGGAGGGATTTCCAAATTTTTTCTCCTTTTGTGAAATTTTTTGGAGGCGTATTAAAATCTCTCTGCATAATCCGGAATGATTCAATATCTTCTATTCTTGGAATTCCTTTTTCTTCGTAAAATAAAATCATGTCAAGGAAAGGTAATTCAATCACATCCATTCCTGCTGAAATATCTTTATCATAGTGATCAATATCTTTTAATATCTTGTCCAAATTTCCTCTTCCTGCAATAAAACGTGGAACCTGAGGCAGACTACCTGAAACAATATGAGCATCTCCCCTAAGCCTTAAAAAACCTGAAGTAGCAATATCTGCATACTCCTTTGCTGTTTCACTATCAACTTTTTCAGAAATATCTACTTTCGGAAGGTCTTTAATTTTTTGCTTTTGAATCTCATTCTTGATATCTAAAAAAATCTCTTTGATCTTCTTCTCTGATAAAAAATCATAAAAAGCAACTTTATCAAGAATATTGATATCCTGAGCTCCAGGTATTAGACTGCCATCTAAAATTGTTTTTACATCATTTTCATAAGACCCGCTATTCCAAACAGGACAAATAGGCAATCTTGCTTTTACCCAACTATTTATTTTAATTCTGCGCTCTTCTAAAAACTCTTTAGAACGACTCACTTTTTCTTCTATTTCCTGAACTTTGTGCAATAAATCATTGACTTTCTGCTCAATTCTATTAGACAGTTCTTCTCTAGCCATGAATATTTCTAAACCTTTACATAAATCTTCCATATCTGCTCTTACCATGTTCACTCTTTCATGAATAGTGCGATAAGATAAGAAATCTTTTTTATCTTTAACTATCCTATCTATATATTGATTAACCCAAGCATTCCATGCCCCACTATCTTTTGGGACATTTTCTCTGTCATAAATTTCAACAATATTAGAAATGGCGCTTCTTATCGTATTGAAAAAGGTTTTAATGTAAAACAAACTCTGGGTTTCCCACAGTATATCCTTAAATTTTTCATCAAATTCTTTTGAGATTGCATCAGCAAATTTAGCTTTATTGTAAAAAATCTTGCTGTAAAGAGTGCCTTCTCTTCCTCCTCTAAAATCAACTTCTAGCTCATCCTCGTTCATGTCCCCATCAAAATAACTTTTCATAACACGACTTATATTTACACCACTTCTCAAATTAGGCCATGCAGCTTCTAGAACATCTTGCCACCATTCAAGGGCTTGACTTTGTACCTCCCCAGGACTAATATCCCTCTTATCTTGTCCTATATAAAAATAGCCATCAAATCTTGTGTTTTTTTCATTCATCCAACGGCTGCAAAGTGCGCTTCCTAATTCACAGGAAACGGCCTCTGAAATAGAATATTTAGGATATAGAATCGCTGAAATACCAAATGTACCATATACTCCGAACCCAGCATTAAATCCATCTTTTGCTACTGCACTTCTTGGGTCTGCTAAACCAAGAAGTAATGAACAAAGCTTTAAAGCCGTCATTCTATATAAAGGAGAATCAGGATCTTTATTATTTATTTTGCTAAGCTCTCCCCCAAGGGAAGGATCGCCACATTCAGGAGATGCAATATAAACACGATTGAAGGGTGGCTTTTCCCTGTCCTTTTCATTTAGTTCAATTCCTCCAAGGTTCCAAGATTTATCATCATCATATATTTTTCCTTCTTTAAAATAATCAAACTCAGTAAAAGCCCCAAACGAATTAGCAAAGAAAGGCTCTGCTCCTACTTGCGTGGCAGTTGGAATAAAATAAATGCCATAAATAGCACCTTCATCTCCCAAAGCAGAAATATGTCTAAGCATATACCCTAAATCAATGAACATCCCGGAACAAGAACCGCCAGTAAAAGTACCAATAACATAAATTAAATACTCATCTGCAATCCATCCTTCACTTGGCTTTCCGATTCCTTTTTCAGTTGATATATTATCTAATATAGTTTTTGTTTGGGTTTTCAAGTCACTACTTTTTAGGTCAAGCCATGCGCTGAGCATGGTATTATAGACTTTCCTCATGTTAGTAGGTTCCCACAAGGCTAATCTTCCCCCCGGCCTAACTCCTCCTGCACCTGCGCTAATAGACCCAAGTATGGAAGGCAAATTTTCAGGGCACCATTCTGGGTTTTCCAGTTTCTGCATAGTGTCTGATATACTTGAGACTGTAATTTTTACGGGAATTATATCATTTCCTAAAGGAGTGCCTTCAGGATATTCTTCCTGATCTGTTTCAATATAAATGTATTTATAAATAGGTAGAGTATTTACTCCTAATGCCTCATAAACAAATTTTTGTAGGTTTTCTACAACTCGAAGTCCGCTTGTCCCAACGCCAATAATTAATGATGGCCTAATCTTCATCTTATTATCTCCTTTATCTATCTAATCTTTACTCTAAGAATTCTGTTTAATAATTGATTATTTCTTTTTAATTTTAAGAAATTAATCAAAAAGAACAAAAGACAAATTCCAAAAGCAATCCAATGCGGAACAAAAGAGGCAGCATCATCATAAGTCCCATTTTTCCAAGCTAAAAGAATAGCTGTTGCACACAAAATGCAGGAAACTAAAAAGCCCCAACACCAACTTATATTAACCTTATCTCTTACATGGATATATTCTCCATTAATAACACCAATTTTTGAAACAATGAAAGAAATAATCCAAGCTACAAACAAGCAAGTGAAAACCATAGCTAATACTTTCCCTACATAAGAATTGAATGTACCGGGTGTATCAGGTTGAAACAAAAGTTTAATAAAAAATTCTCCAAACATTGCTAATATAGACATGTATTAATCCTCCTCTCTTCTTTTTTCTCGAATTTTTTTTATCAGTGTAAATGTCCCTCCAATTAAAACCGCAAGTATCAGTAAATATACCAAAGCAGCTAAAGACTGCCCTTTAATTACGAACGTCCTAGATGATGATTCTCCAATAGCTTTATTATCTGATTTTGCTTTTACATTCCAATAATATTCTCCTGGTTTCCATTTTTTTGTTATGTCAGAAGTAACAGAATAAGAATTCATTTTTATTTTGCTTTTAGCAAATACCGCATTTTTATCTTTTTTGTTATTTATATAAAAGCCATAAGTTTTTTGAATGCTTGAATCATCTGTATTCCATTGAAAACGAATGGATTCTCCAGATTTGAATACTTTATTATGTCCCGGATTAAGCAAAGATATTCTAATTTTACTGAGGGGCTCATCAACTTCTTCCTCACATTCAGGCTTTTTTTCAACACTGATAATTTTCATACGGACATTGTCATTTGTGTTCCAACTAAGCGCTATTTCTTCATTAAATAAATAGCAGGTATTAGTTGTATCTACAAAATCTCTTTGTGCCTTATTCATTCTTGCATCTTGGAGAAAATCAGAAATCATTATTACAATCCAAGGTTTAGATTTGCCATCTAAATTTTGGGCTGCCACTGCTTTTGATAAAGATTTATTCGTTTTAAGGTCCGTCATTTCCTCAAGAATAGGCAAGTTTATTTTTAGAAATTCATCCAAAGAAAAAGAAGAATCAAATTTTTCATTCTGGGGATAAGAAAAATAAGGAAAATCGTCATATTGAATGCTTCCGAATTTTAAAATTGATATTGAGTCATTTTGAATCAATTTAGTTCTTTGTAATTTATCAACATTTCCCCCTGATATCGCCCAACATGCTTCATTAAATCTTCCATCCTGTAAAATCATTTTAATACAACTGAACATATCAACTGTAAAATCACCGTAATACTTCATGCTTCCAGAATTATCAATCAGGATATAAATACTTTTTGGATATAAATTGTTTATTCCAAAAATTAATAAAATTGAAAAACAGATTGTAATTCTTTTTACAAACCCCATTACATCACCCTCCTCGTATGAAGCGGAATGCGAATTTACACTGAATGTAAAATTAAATCAAATTCCTATAAATAATATATATAACTTTTTTATATGTCAATCATCCAAATATGGGAGAAATTTTATCTATTTTAATATTTCATAACAAATCAAAATTTTTCACTAAAAATATTTCTTCAAGTTTTGGATAATAAGAATACAAGACTTTTCCAATATTCAATGGTTAATTTTAAACTAGTTTATTCTAAGAGGATTACGGCTACCTAAAATAATTTGGATTACAAGTAGTACAACAGGTAGAACAGAAACAATGAGACTATAAATTAAAGGGTTTGGAGAAGGATATATAATAAATAAAAAGAATAATAGGAAAGAGACAATTAAAAGACCAAGGAATAACCATTGTAATAATTTATAGGATCTCCATTCAGAAATTGTATCTGAGTTTATAGAACGGAAATAGAAAATATTTTTTTCGTATAATAATAAATTCGAAGCAATAACCAAGAAAAGTATCAACAATAAGGATGCAAATAAAAGATGAGAATGAAGAGGTACTCTCTTATTTAATACAAAACTAACGGATATTATAGTCAGGAGTATCGGCGAAACATAAAAAACCACTTTTTTCATCTTTAAATTTTTAAGAAATATAACAACTAGTGCAGAAAACACAAGTAGTATTAATAAATAATTCCGAGTAATTTCTAGTACGCGGAGCCATTTTAATCCCAACATTTCTAATTCATCTATTATTACTCGAAAAGTAAGGGCTTTATCTTCTTTATCAATTTTTATATCAACTGGAATATTCTCAAGTGGAATATCCCTATCAAGTCTTAAGGGAATTGGATATTCAATATAGTTTTTTTTAATCTTTTTGTTCTTTTCAATTAGTGATGTAACTATATTCCCCTCTTTTTTGGGATCTTCGATATCAATTTTCAAATCACGAATTTTTGGACTGTGAATTTTAACTTTGTTTTCCATGTTTATTATATCATTATAAAAATAAGTCTTTGATTTGAAGTTTTTAATTATTCTGAATGTCACGTCCTCAAATTTATATGCAAAATTAATATCATTGAGGTCAATTCTGGTTTTAAGAAAAAAATTAAAGATATATCTCTTTGTTGAAGGAGGAATCAATATCGGTATCCAGTCAACTTCTTCTTCCGATAAATCTGGTTTTTTTAATTTGAAATTTTCAATATTAGATGGAAACGTTTGAATGTAATTTCCTCCTTTACTAAAAAATTTAATATAAAGATCAATTCTGTCAGGCGATCGGTTTTGAAAAGACAATTGTATCCATTTATAGTCATAATTATCTTTTAAAGGCCAAATATTTATGGGATATAAACACGCAAGATCTTTTAATAATATTGCTGGTTTATCACAAATCCAATCTTTATTTAATTCTTTAATTCCAAAAGTTAATGGATATCCACACCAATCATCGAATAAGGAATTCCAACATTTTTCCACCGTAGACATATCAAAGCCAAGATATATTTTACTAGGAATAAGGAATACGTATGGAGTTACCCAATTTTTGTCTAAAGATTCTTGCATATTTTTGAAATGAGGGATTATTTTTTCAAATTGATTTAAAAAAGTTCTTTTAAAATCGATTTTTAAATTCCTTTGTATATTCAGATTCTCCTCGTGTATTCCATCAGAAATAATAACCAAAATCGGCTTTTCTTCTTTGTTAATTACTTCAGGTAATTCTTGAAAAATATTTACAATGTCAGTAATTTCATCTTCTTTATATTTCTCCTTGTGGTAGTCGTATCTCTTTATAACCTCTTTAAATCCATCCTCTGTAAGAGAAATCTTATTGCTATCAATATCATAAAGCTTGCTTCCAAAATATGTAACCTTACCTATAAAATCTAATGGCCCCAGTAACCTTCCTAACTCTTCTAAAACATAATGTATATCTTCTTTTTCTAGACTACTAGAAATATCTAAAAACAAATAAAAATTCTTATCAGATTTCCTGTCAAATAATCTAATATAAAATGTATTTTTCTCTTCGAAACCTGACAAGTCAATTTCTACTGTTCTTGTTAGATATTCAAAACCAGAAATTTTTATGTCACATTGTATAACTTTGCCTACTAATCTATGGTTTATGAATATATCTTCCTCTGGAGCAAAAACCTCTCCTGATATTTCAATCTCAGGAACTTTCTGAGTATCAATACAAATATCTGAAATAAATTTGAATCTTTTAAAATTCTCTTTTCCAACTTCAGAAAACATCTCTTTATAAATAGATTCCCATTCAATACTACTTACTTCTTCTTTAAAAAAAGGGTGTTTTAAAATTGTATTTGGAGCGAAATTTAAAAAATAAAAACTACTTAAACTCTCTTTTAGGAAATCCTTGATTTTGTCTCTATGCTTTTCTATATTTTGAACATTTTTAGTTCTTCTATAAACATCTAACGAGAAGTCATAATTATAAGCAACAAAACAATAAAATAGCCATTTAATTAGATTTTTGTCCTTATTAGAAATTTCATATTTTGTTTCTAACTTCTCAAATAAATCTTTTAATTTGAAATCTTCCTTTTTTAATTCTAAAAAATTCCCTTTTTCTGGATCTAGGAAATTTTTTAAAACGGTTCTTTCAATCAAACCTTCTTGACTTTTTTCGTCTAAAATTTTCCATAATTCATCTAGCTTTACTTGGAGATCAATAGAAAACACGGATTCATTACAGAAGCCTTTACTCATAAATAATGAAACTAAAAAACAAAGGAAAAGTAAAATTAATAATTTTCTCCTGAAAATCATGATTACACCCTTTTTCTGCAAATTTAAATTAAAACATCATTGCTAAATTGCCAAAAATTAAGCTTTTGTTCCTCCTTACAATACAGGGAGTATATTCATTAGTTTAACTCCCACTTGTGCCCAACATCTTTTATTTCACCTTCATTTATTTTAACTTTTGACTTCCAACTGAGCTGCTCATTCCCTCTCATATAAACTAATTCAATCTTGTGAATTCCTTTAACAATTTTTTGGTATAAAGGAGTTTGGCCAATATTTTCACCATCCAAAATAACATCTGCACCTTTTGGATTTGAATCAATCCGAATTCCTCCCATGACCTTCATATTCTCTCTATTTATAGAATCAGGTTTAACTAGAATCTTTTTTCTGATTTTTCTTCCATTTACCTCAAGATCTAGCTTTCCACGGCCTTCTATGACTTTCAACTCTAAGATCTCATCTTCCTTTTTTGCTGAAAATGAAGTGACTTCGTTATCATCTAGATAAATAATTCCATTTTCTACATCTGTAGTGAAGTAAAGAGTACATACATCTAACGAAATGGATCTTTTTTTTAAAGGCATTAAATATATTTTTTTTGCCCATTCTTCATCATTTTTTCTCAATGAAACATTGTAGCCTTTAAATCCAATTTTCCATGGCCATACATTAAGATAAGTAATTCCAATATTGTCAACAACATCACACGATAATTTTTCATCAATATAAATTTCAGCACCGTTTAAATTTGTGTTAAAAACAACTTGAATCGGTTTTATGGCGGGGATTATTGATAGTAATAAGACAAACATTAAAACAAACAACGATTTCGTAATTTTCCTTGATATTAGTGGGGGATAAAAATAACTTTTAACACTAATCGTCCCATTTTTACTTGGATCATTTGACTGAAGATGAATTTCCCCTCTTAATCTGGTTCCTGTTATCAATCTCTGTAGAAGCGAAGGGGAATATTTTATTGGGATAATCCTTTTCTGATTTGGCTTAATAATCTTGATATCACGAAGCTTAAACATGTTCTTTTCATTACTAGAATTAGACCTAGATGAATATTTTGGGATTTTTTCTTTAAGCTTTTTAATATCAAGAATCCTATATCTATTCTTAAATCTCAAAGAGAATATTTTTGCAGGATATTTACTAACATTTTCTATTATTAAATTAAAAATTATAAATTTGAGAATTTTAGAATTTCCATAATATTCAATTTTCTTTTCCTCTAATTTGACATCTATGTTTGAAATAATAATCGCTAATCTAATAGGAATAGATAAAAATAATGGAGAAGTTCTCTCCTTTACTCTCAATTCACTATAGTATTCTACAGTCTTTGGTATACCCTTATTGCCGGGAAAATCAATTTTTGAATTTACATTTACAGATAGGCTGTCCTGTAAAATCTTCGGCTTAAGTAATTTTTGTCTTTCTAATATACTTTTTGACATCCCTTTTATCTTTTCATTATCTATCTCAACTGTCAGCCAAACTTCCTCTCCATCTGAACGATAGATTGAGACCTGTAAATCTTCCTTTTCTCCCCAGAACAATGTCTTTTCTATCTTATAGGCTCCAGCTAAGAGTCTAGTAATCTTCATAGGGATTCGTTCTGATAAATGTTTATATAAAGTCAAGTGACTCGAAGTCCTAATCGGTATCTCAACAACATCAAGACTATCTAATGTTTTTTCACTTCTTCTTTCATTAATTTCATCTCTTGAGATAATACTTCCATTTTTCAATTCAATATTAAGTACTTCATGATGAGAGGACTTTGTAATCTCTATACTTTTTAATAACTCAAGATTGAATGGATCTAAGACAGAAATATGTAGAGGTTCTTTCCCTATTTTTCTTATATCTAGATTGAATTTTACTTTCTCTCCAAAATAAAACTCCCTCTTTTCTAGAGGTCTTAGTGTAACCGAACATATAGATCCTTTCTCTTCAATTTGTGTCTTAAACTTAATAGGAACATTTTGTTTTTCCTTAAATAAAGAATCGGTTTTTAAAACTACTGATTCTTTTATTCCGCCATTGTGTTCTCTCAATAATTTTGACAAATTAAATCTAATCTCGAAATCACTGAAATCATTAGGTGAAATAATAACTTCGGAGGGTAGTATTGAAAATAACTTAAGAGAATTCTCAAATCTCACTTTCAAGTCTTTTTCTTCGTCATTATAGACTCTCAATACTCTTGAATATCTAGGATTATTTTTAAGATCCAGAATTAATGAATCATCTGCTCTCTGAAGAACTAAGAATTTGGTTCCAAATCTTGGTGGGATTTCAAATATATCTTGAAGTAACCTATACCTATAATATTTGTCATTCAAACTGAATACTCCCTTAAATCCACCTTTCTCCTTCTCTAGTTCAATTGGAATCCAATTAGTAAAACTTCCTGCTACACAAATATTTCTATTTTCCTTCTCTTTAACATTTAATATATATTCTCTTAAATGTGAGATACTCCCAAAATCAATAATTGGATTTATCGTAAAAGGCTTAAGTTTTGATACTGATGAAATATGAAAATTTGCTTTTGTTTTTATCTCAGGATTAATTATATCATTTGACAAGAGGGAAATTTCAATTTCATATCTGCCAATATCTGTACAAAAACAAAAAAATTCAATATTTACACTACTACCTGAATCAACAATTCTTTTTTTCTGGTCATATTTAACTATTTTATTATTCAATATCTTTTCAATGTTTTCTCTTTCCAATTTTATTTCTTTGACATCAACTTGGTGAATCAACAAATCCTTGCTTCCAAGATTCCAAACCTTCAAATTAAAATTTACTATATTTTCTGATATGTCTCCAAAATCCGGGCTCACTTCTTCTAGCCAAATACATGGATTTCTATTAAAAGTAAATAGTTGTCTTCCACCTTTAGGAACATAAATTAGATCGTGAATCTCTTGGAGTCTATCAAACTCAAATAAGTGTTTAGTAAACTTATTAGGCATCAATTCTTACTTTAGCTTTTAAATAAATCTTACCATCAATTTTAATTCCTCTCGCTTTTATTTCCTTAACTTTCATTTGAAGCCCCACTCTACTCATGTAGGCCTCCTTATTTACCACTTCACATTCATCCATATCTATAACTTCTCCAATTTTTGGTGATATTTCTTGGAGCCCCAAGGAATTAAATGTTTTCTTTAAATTATCTTCTATATCCTTTTCTTTTTCTATCCCACCAAGTTTTAAGTCAACTTCTTGAACAAAATTGACAATTAAATGCTCTCGTAGTTGATTAAAAAAATTGTTATAAATACTCGACAAGCTTTTTTCGTTTTCCCAATCTATGGATTTTCTAAACTTATCAGCATTCTTTATATCTTCCTCTAGCTTACCTACTTTTTG
>Ga0114920_10000557_pt1 | contig 16179 bp, 28 predicted proteins | sample ChitaG_FD_88683 | JGI IMG/M metagenome (GOLD analysis project Ga0114920, IMG submission 88683) | Deep subsurface microbial communities from South Pacific Ocean to uncover new lineages of life (NeLLi) - Chile_00310 metaG | ecosystem: Environmental > Aquatic > Marine > Oceanic > Sediment ... | reverse complement strand
TTGGCGGTTTGCAAGAAAAGCAATCTTACCTCTCCCTATCAGGTTAAGAGGCACATGGCGAAACGCCACAAGGATGAATACGCTGCAATAAAAGAAGAGGAAGAGAGAGCCGAGAAAGAGAAAGACCGCAAGATGCGTGAGGCTCTTATTAAGCTAGCTGGTAAAAAGTAATGCCTATCTATGAGTATTCTTGTCCCCAGTGTGGGGCTAAAAAGGAAACTATAAGTAGGTACATAGAAACAATTATATGCATGTGCGGGCATAAGATGAAAAGGCTTGTGTCCGTACCTGCCTTTAAGGTCTACACAAAGGTTTAAGGAGTAAATATGGCAGTACAGAAAGTTAGATTGATTAGATTAACTTGGAAAAATGATGACAGCTTCAAGATGGAGACCAGACTTGGTGATGCAGCTTGGAACACAGTTACCCAGATGGATGAGAACAATTACTTCGCTGGGTTATGGAATAATACTGAAGCACTCTGTAAGGAATACTTTGCGAGAGAAATAAAAGTTATCGGTGCGGAGATGAAATCATAATGCCAAAACGAAGAATAAGAGGAAGCCATTCATTCCCGTATAAGTTCCCCTTTGCGTTTGCTGTAACCATTACGGGGAAAACTATACAGAACCCAAGCTAATAGGAGGATTAATGACAAATGAATTCGTCCATAAAACTGTAGGCACAGAATTAAATCAGGCTGAATGGGAAGCTATTGGGACGCACGTTTTTAACAATCAAGCCACAGGCGATATAGCGTATGCCAGTTCGTCAACACAATTATCAAAGCTCGCTATTGCCTTAACCAATAACCTCTTAACTATCGCAAGTGGTATCCCTGCTTGGACAGCCACACCAACTGTTACGAGCCTAACCACTACAAGTTTCACTACTTCAGGCTTAAACTTAGGTAGTTCGGGTTCAGAGGTATCATATACAGCAGGAACGCCATTAGTAGCGATTTTTGCTACCAGCAGCAATACCACTTCTACCAACGCAGAGCCTTTCTATTTGTATAGTGCCATGACAGGAGAGGGAGGTTATGGTGGAAGGTCAACATTCCATTCTTACACCAATGTAGCCCTAACGACAAACTTCATGGCTCTTAAAGCCTATGCACAATTTGGGGCATCTGGTAGCGTATCAGGTCTATCCGCCGCTTTCTGTGCAGAAATAAAGTTGCCTGCTGCTGGTAATCTGGGTGGTGGTTACTTCCCGCTAGAGTTAGAGGTAGTAACACCTGAAAATTCCGTAACGCCAGACAAGAGAGGTGGCTTTATTTATATGGCTGCATCGGATGATGACACCGCATTGGCTTCATTCAATACTAATGGCGTTTTATTCTGGCTTGCTGGTATAACTGATACCAATGGCGGAATATTCGAGGCGGAATCAAATTCAGATTCAATGAGTATGACACACGTTCTCAAAATCAGAATTGTTGATACCCTTTACTACATTGCACTCAATACTGCAAAGGGATTCTAACGAGGAGTAAAATATGGCGTTACATAGTGAAGACGAAAAAACCATAAGGCAACTGTTGTCCAGAACGGTAAACGATTGTGTTCTGGCTACGGTATCGGATGGGGCTGTGAGCACAGTTACCATAGCTACGACCAATCCACCTCAGTTCTATAACAAGGCTGACGACTTATTTAATAACGAGCAGTGGGAGGTCTATTGCTATTATGGAACGAATATCGGGGTTTCAAGGCTGGCAAGTGATTGGGTTAATGACACTCGTGTATTGACTGTTATACCTGATGCTGGTGAGTCTTATGCTACCGATTCCTTATTAGAACTCCACAGGATATTCTATGTTGTTGAATTACGAGATGCTATCAATCAAGCGATTGCCTTCTATGCCAGAAAGTATCTTGTTGACCTAGATAATTCAACTACCATTACGCTCACTAGGACAGAAAGAAACGATGTTACAGGCAGTTACATTGACACTTATGAATATGCACTCCCAACAGATTGTTTACATCTTTGGAGAGTTACTACAGAAGGTTCTGTATCTGGCTATAAGCTAACAGGCACGGTAACAGATGCACTTACTTTAGGAGAGGGTGTAACATTATCACCTTCTGGGGCTACAGGGCTTCTAAGTTATGGGCCAGAGAATTCAACTTATATTCTCATAAGAGAGGTTGATGGCACACCAGCAGTTGATGATACCGCTACAGGTGATGACAGTGGGAAAACCTGTAGTTCAATATCTGCTGTTGAAAGTGAAACAGCAGGAAGTGGGAAATTCCCACTAGGGAATATCGTTAGCTCTCAGGATTACACGATACTTAAAGCCTACGCACCGAAGATAAAGTTCGATGAGAGACAATACAATGTTGTGAGTGATTTGAGAATAAAGTTGGAATATCAGGGTAGTCAAGCTGCTGTTGATTCAGATACGGATAATATCTTTCTTCCCCCGCACGAGTTTGTAGAAGTAGCAGCTACCTTTTTACCATTCTCTAAGATAGAAAGTGCGAACCTAACCGCAACCTTTAACAAGTGTTTAAGGACAAGAGAAAAGGTTGAGGCACGACCAACAGTGCAACCGTATGCTAATTCTAAAAAGGTAATTGAGTAGATTGATAAAAATGGAAAAGGTGAAACGCAAACGAACATGGGAAAAGGCACACCGTGAAGAATTATGTTTACGTGCTAGGCAATATCGGAGAGAACATCCTGAAAAAGCTAGGGAACAGCATAGACAGTATTATTTATGGCACAGCGAGGCCGTGAAGGAATATATGCGAAGATACAGGATGGCACACCCCGATAAAGTTAAAGCTACTTGTGCCAAGTCTAATGCAAAGTATTTTTACAATATGCGTCAAAAAGCTATCAGTTTGCTTGGCGGTAAGTGTGCCATGTGTGGTTATGATAAAGATCCCAGAGCCTTTCAAATTGACCACATCAATGGTGGAGGGAATGCCGAACGGCGTTATTTCAACTCTTCCACATCTTGTTATAAAAACATATTTGCCACAGAAGGCAAAGGTTATCAGCTTTTGTGTGCTAACTGCAATCAAATCAAAGAGATTGAAAGACGAGAACTCTTAAGGATAATAGAATGAGAAAAGTCGTACTTGATAGCAACCATTATGACCTTAAAGATGCGATAATCAACCGAAGGAATATCAATCCTCGTGCTGCCCGTTTTGAGACAGGCGTGCCAGGGTATGCTAGTTTCACGCAAGCCTCAGTAGAGGCGTGGAAAGGTATGCGTGGTGGCATAGGACATAAATATCAAGAATCATCTGGGACAGAGGAATGTTGGTGGTCTGAAGGGTGCGATGGAAGCCATCACGGGGGTACTATTCTTGGCCCGAAGATAAACACTACGGCAACCTTTGGGGAAACTGTTGTCAAGATAATCAATTTTAAGGATGGTGTATATGCTATCGGAGATGATTTAATCGCCAAGTGGGCCTCAACTCCAGCATGGAACGAAGTAGAAACTGGAGTATCCGACCCTATAGACGCTATTGTAGTAACAGATGACGATGACACATATCTTGTGGTTTCCTCTGCCACAGCCGCTAGATATAGTGCTAGTGGAGCATCTGGGGACTGGAATGATTTAACTGGCTGTATGGGGTATTTAACATACTTTGATAATAAACTGTACGGATTCTACGGACAGACGCTTTACGCCTCTCCTGCAAAAGATATAGATGGAACATGGACAAGCTGTAATTACATGGCTTATCTAGGGACTGTCCACGGCTTGTTTACTGCAAGGTCACAAGCTACGGATGAGCCATTACTTTGCTTGAGTACAAGTGAGGGTTTATGGACAATAGACCCTTGGGTACAGGAGATATACCCATACATAAAACTAACAGGACATACCTATGCTGGAAAGGCTGGCATGTTCTGGAACTCTTATATTTTTGTTTCCTCTGGAGCGGGAATTAAGAAGATTGCTGGGAAGATAGTATCGGACATCGGGCCAGACCAAGATGATGGACTACCAAATACCTATCAGGGTGTCATCTACGATATGACAAGCATGGCTGATGGTAGTTGGATGGTTTTTTGCGTTAATGGGCAGACTGCTAACAAGAGTTCAATTATAAAGCGGCACGGGACAGTAGGTGGCAATCAGCAAGTTTATACCACCTCTGCTATCAACACACCGATAACCTGTTTATGCTACTCGCCTTCGAGTATGACAGGTATGACAAACGGTAGATTATGGTGGGGAGAAGGAACAGGAATCAAATACTGCATGATGCCTGACTTCAATGCGGATGTTACCGAGATTAGCAACTATGAGTTTGTATCAAGCGGGGAAACAATTTATTCCATCTTCCGCCCACTAGAGGCTTTTACCAAACTAGCCATATCGGTAGCGGGAGTTACTAATGCTTGTGATACTGATAATCCCATCGTTATCTCTTATTGGTCTGATAATGATGATGACTGGGTAGAACTAGGAACATTCGATGACGCACCACAGCCAACTGCATTATCGTTTGAGGATGGTGCTGGATTGGAATTCAGGTGGATTAAATTGAAGGCAGTCTTTACTGCTGATGCCTCATCTGCATCACCCGAATTAAGGTCATTAGAATTAGACTACGATGCAGCCACGAAACGAATAAGAGGCTGGACATTTGTGGTTAAAGTTACCCAACACAACGCTGAAGAAATCATAGACAATCTCCATACCACGCAAGATAAAGATACCTTGGTTCTATTTTATCCTTCGGGGGATGAAGCTAGAACCAGTTACCGAGTGAAAATAAGCAACATCGCTGAAAATATATATTGGGACGCTAACCGAGAGGAAGGAGAGGTGCAAGTTTCCGTGGAGGAACTTATCAGGAGATGATAAATGCAAATACGTATAATTTCCTCAGTGCTTTAGAGAAAAAAGTTTACAACTGGCTTACGAGAAATAACATCCCATTTACTACCCAAGAACCTATGTTTGGCATTGCTGGTGAATTAGGCAGTGCCATTGTTGATTTTGTTATAGAGGAGAGAAACTTAGTATTACGAGTGATGGGAAGTTATTATCATTCTACTCGTGAGGCGAAAGCCAGAGACGAATTCGGAAAAGAACGCTTAATAAACCAAGGATACATTGTTGTGGATTTATATGAAGAAAGCCTAGCAGACGACAAATTAGAAAGAACTATGCGTATGGCTTTAGAAGGACAAGAATCATTGAGGTAATATGGCAACTAGCATTACTAATATAACTGAATTACAGGCTATAAGTGATGACCTGACGGCAGATTATGAGCTTGCCAATGACATACCCGCTTCAGGGACGGCTTTTACCTCTCTTGGCACATTTACAGGAGAATTAGACGGGAAGGGGTTTGTTGTTAATAATCTGACGATTACACTTAATGCCAGTGGTGCACAAGATGGTGCACTCTTTACTAGAAATGATGGGACAATTAAAAACCTTGGATTGGTGGATTGTGCGATAAGTGTAACCTCAACAACTGCTGATGCTGATGGGGCAGCACTAGCAATAGAAAATCGTGGGACAATCATGCACTGTTACTCTACTGGCACAGTAACGTGTGTTGGCCACCGAACTCCTGCTGGAACATCTGAGGCTGGTGGGCTTGTCATATTAAACTGGACAGGTGCAGAGATATGTGAGTCTTACTCGACTGCAACGGTAAGCGTGAATGGAAGAGATGCTGAGGCTGGTGGATTTGTTGATTGGAATTACGGATACATAGGAAGATGCTACGCAACAGGAAATGTAACTGTTGATGCAAGGCTTAGGGCACAATCTGGGGGCTTTGTTGCTGAGAATTATACTGATGGAACGAATATTGGGGAAATCGAAGATTGCTACGCTAAGGGTAATGCCTCAGCTACCCATGACGAGGCAGAGTATTATTGTCGTGCAGGTGGCTTTATAGCCTACAATGTGACAGGTACTGCGGGTGCAACAGTAGAGAATTCCTATTCCATAGGCACTACCACATCAGATATAACACAGGGTGGATTTTGTGCAGTCAATGATTCAACCATCACAGACTGTTTCTGGGATACTGAAACATCGAGTGATGCGACAAGTGATGGTGGAACTGGCAAGACTACCGCCCAGATGAAACTCCAAGCAACCTTTACTAACTGGAATTTCGCAGATATTTGGGCTATTAACTCACTCATTAATAGTGGTTATCCTTATTTAACTACTATCACACGACCTTATACCACACCAGTCATTTATGACGACCACGGTAGAATTGCTAAGGGTGCGAGGATTCAAGCATTCAGGAATGATACTGGACACCTCGTTGAAACGGAAACCCTAGCTTCAAATGGCAAGGCTACATTTACCGATTTGCCCAATAATGTAGGTGTTACCTTTTGGACTTCATGGGGTGGAAGTTCAACTAATAATAAGTCGCAATTACTTTTCTCTACCATTATAGGGGTTGCTGAAGGCGGGACAGGTTCATCTAACGCTGAAACATCAAGAACCAATTTAGGATTAGCAATCGGAAGTGATGTTCAAGCGTGGGATGACGACCTTGATGATATAGCTGCACTAGCTAAAACAAATAGTAACTTTATAGTAGGCGATGGGACAGACTGGGTAGCAGAATCAGGGAATACCGCTAGAACATCCCTAGGATTAGGAACTGGCGATAGTCCTCAATTTACAGCTATAGAATTAGGTCATGTTACGGATACCACAATAGCAAGAGAAAGTGCGGGTAAAGTTAGTGTTGAAGGGACAGTAATAGTCAGACCTGCCAATTATGTAGTAGCAGCCAATGGAGCACCCACTCATGTTAAAGCTCAGGCTGATTATACTTGTGATGGTACGAATGACCACGTAGAAATTCAGGCTGCCATAGACGCTCTTCCTGCCACTGGTGGCAAGGTTTTATTAACAGAGGGCACTTTTAATATAGAAACATCTCTTACCCTTGATAGCTATCAGACATTACAAGGGATGGGTAGAAGTACAATACTAACAACCACGACTGCCGACTTAGATATTATCACAGCCACAGGTTCTAGCGACTCAGAGAAGGTAGGAATATTTCTTACTGATTTCTGCATAGATGGCGATGCTGGAAGTGCGACCAATGACATAGGTATTAAGTGGACTTACATTGATGATAGCAAAATCACTAATGTGTATTGCATAGATAATGGCGAATATGGGATGTATCTTGAATATTGTGATTCCAATACCGTATCCTTTAACACAGTTACTGGAAATGGTTATACTGGAATTTTCCCAATAAACGCAGACAACAATGATATTACAGACAACATTTGTACGAGTAATGGTTGGAGTGGTATTTCCTTAGATGTAGCGAGTAATAACAGTATTGTAAGGAATGTTTGCACAGGGAACTCTGAAGATGGTGCGAGCCTTACAACCAACTCAGACCACAATACCATTATGGGGAATGTCTGTAGAGCGAATACCTTGGATGGTATTGCTTTATCAGTATCGCAATACAATGGCATTATGGGGAATGTCTGTCAGGGCAATGGGGAGGATGGTATTGACCTAGCGACATCACACAATAACAATATAATCGGTAATGTCTGCACAGAAAATTCACAAACTACGACTAATGTGGGTGACGATATTTTCCTCAATGCAAGCGACTATAATTTAATCACTGGGAACTTGTGTCGTGCTGGTGGTGAAACAAATAAACCCCAGTATGGAATTAACATAAGCAATGCTACCTGTAATGAAAACAAAGTCATCAATAATGACCTCTATGATGATGGTTTTGTCACTGGAACATTAAATGATTCAGGCACAGACACAATCATAGTATATCCAGTAGCCGTAGATGACACCCCTGTAAACGGGGCAACAACCGCTCCTGTATCTTCTAATTGGGCTTTTGACCACAATGCAGCCACAACGGGTACACATGGATTAGGTGCTTATACCTTCGCAGATGCTACTTCAGCAGCAGTAACTCTATATGTAGATGCTGGCTCTGGTAGTGATGGAAATGCTGGCACAAGTGGAAGTCCAAAGGCAACAATATTAGGTGCGTTAGATGCCTTACCAGCAACCATAGCCCATATACCCACTATCTGTGTTCGGGGACAGCAAGATTACCCTGAGAACAATACAGCACTTGACTTTTCTAGATTCACCACACTGAGTTATATAATTATCAAGGCTGTAAACTCTAGTGATGAGGATATGTATGATAATGGACTGGCTTCAGGTGGTGGGAATAACTACCTGGATGATGCTGCTAATGGTAAGAGTTGGTCAGCCGACCAATTCAATAGTGCTTACATCTGGATATATGGCGGAACTGGTGCAGGACAAGTTAGAACAATATCTGATACTACCAGCACACGGATTACTGTTTCCGCTAATTGGGCAACCAACCCCGATGGCACTTCATATTACACAATAGGTGGCGGAGCAACTATGACAGGAACAGGTACTAGACACGTACTCAGTGAGGGCAAGAAAGTAAGTATTCAGGGGTTTAGACATACTGGAGCGACAGCTTACGATGTAGACGGAACACAGTTAGCCTCGGTGAAGATGAATTACAACTATTGTGCTACTTCTGTAATTGGCATCAGAATACTGGACTTATCTATTGGAGCCTCTGTTTTGTTTAATTGCTTCGATTGTAGTAGCAAGGGAGTTCAAGTGCAAACATCTACTGCGACACCGAGAGCAAACCTTGTAATTGGAGCAACATATGGGATACAGATAACTCGACTCGCCATTGCACATATGTCTGCCTCAGCCGCTTACAAAAACTACCTCAAGGATTGCACTACAGGTATTATTTTAGCTCAAAGCGGAGGTTGCCTGGATGCCTCTAACCAGAATTTCAATGGATGCACTACTGATATTAACCCTGCAGTCTCAACTACCGTGCCTGCATGGTGGACATAACCTTTTAAGGGGAGGTAAAGATGCCAAACAAAGTAAAAGTAGATTTAGGTTTTAACGCATGGACGCAGAAGGAAGGTAGATATCACATAATTGGCAATCCCGAAACTACTATCGTTCTGGCTGAAAACCAATTCCGCCGACTTGTGGCTAGTAACGCTTCGCAGGTAATGAAGGGTAGTGATGAAACTCAGAAAGTGGGGAATCGCTAAGAAAGGCACAATCCGAATTATCTTTTATATAGGCAATACAGAAATTAGAATTATTATTGCGTGGGGTTTCCACCAAACATAGGAAAATAGACTAACAATACCTCGCTTAAATCGCCTTAGATGACACTGAGAGCTTGCTGAGAGGGCAAGAAAAATTCCAGCAATGGTTTTATACTCAAAAGAGATTTTACCCCCTAATATCAATGGGCTTCTATGGTTCCTTGTTTAGATTGCCAGCTTCCCCCCGACAACTATGGCACAAAACATCACTCAATCTTTTGAGTCAATACTCGATTTTTTGAGTTTATCTTGCAGTATTATTCACCCTGGAGAAATCTAGGGAATCTTTTTTTATGCCATATTGCACGAACGAAGGTGCAAGCTAAGGCGTAGCTAATCTTGCCACTTGACAAGGTTTTAGGGGTATGGTAAAGTGTGAACAGAGGTGAAAAATGAGAGAGATTAGGTTTAGAGTGTGGACGGGAAGGGGATTCCATTATTGGGGTTTTATAAAAGAGGAAGGGTTGAATGATTATATTTTTGCAGGTATTAGCGATTGGGGTGAACCCTTACCAATGGTTCAGAAAATGGAACGCTCCCAACAATTTACAGGACTCAAAGATAAGAACGGAATTGAGATATTTGAAGGGGATATTGTTACATATCAATTCAATGAGTATACCGACCTTAAAAACGTAGCGGTTGTATGGCTTAGTGGTTCTGCTTGTTTTTGGCCTTTGGGTGCAGAGGAAGTCATCGGCAACATCTATGAGAATCCTGATTTACTGGCGGCAAAATGATAGAAAACGAAACTCTAGTCGCTGAAAATATAGAAGTTGATATGGAGACATTAAACGAGGCAATGTCTTGTCGTGTTACAATGGATAAAGCACGGGTAAGAATCGTAGAAGCAGTAATAGCAGCACTTGACCCTGAAGATAGAAAGAAACTAGAGGCGTATAGGAATCAATAGGAGGGAGAAATGGTAAAAGGAGAATATTGTTTAGGGAACTCATGCCGATTTTATAACGAAAAACCTGATGCCATCTGTTTCAAACAGGGGGTTCTCCCAAAGTGCAGCCCTGAATTAAGGCAAACACGAAAGAAATTAGACACTAGTTCCCCAGATATGTATGAGGCGTTAGAAGATTTAGTTCACGGATTTCTAGCTGCCTCTGAAATGGCTGGATTATCTGAAGATTTAAGAACTAAAGAACTAGCTGCTGCAGTCAAGGCTCTAGCCAAAGTCGAAGGGAGGGATAATGAAACGTGTAAAAGAATCTGAGGTGGCTTTTGTAAAAGCTGCGAGGGAATACATAGAGGCTTTTATGAATGATTGTCTTGACCAAGAATGTCCGTATTGCAACAGACTTTTGGACTTACCTGATTCTGAACAAATAGAAACCTGGCTCAAGGGGGAGAACTGATGGATGGTTATGCTATAGGGCGGCTTGTTTTTATGGCGGTTGTAGGAAGTGTTATAGCTTATTGTATTTATCGAATTTGGAAATCCAAGAGGGAGTCAAAATGACCATCATAACATTTGACACAGAAGGAATTACATATTGTCCTATGTCTGGGAGGGCGACAATGAGAGAGTGCGTGAAATGCAATTATTGTAAAGGCTTTACTGACCCAAATTGTAGTTGCTTATGCATTTTCGAAGATGTATTCCCAGAGGAGGAAGAATGAGAGACATAGACACTATACATTGTTCTTGCGGTGGATGTCCTGTGGAAGTTGACACTGCCGAGGAAGAAGAGAAAGAATACGGGTGTGTTATTTCTGGGTGTTGCGTAAATGCTTATGTTTGTCCTGAATGTAATACTCGATGGACTTTTGCCCTAAAGGCACCTGAGATGGACTGAAGAATGAAGATACTTGCTGTGATATATCCTGAGAGCGTGTCATTATACAAGACACCCGAAGAAAACCTTGGAGTTCATTCTGTATTTATTGGGGAAATACAAGAACGAGTTTCTGCTATTGGCTCATTTGAGAGCGAATGGATGCTAGGTGCTAAAAACTATTTATTGTATGTAGATTTAATTCAAAAGGGAGATTAAATGAACGAACCAAATGAAGAACAAATAAAGAGATTTTGGGAATATTGGGGATTTACTGAAACTCATAATGGGCATGGTGTACCTGTGGTGGTTGCTAATACTGGTGAATGGTTAAGCAAGTATCCCCCCATAGACCTCAACAATCTCTTCCTGTATGCTGTGCCGAAGCTAGATTATGCCGAGGTGGGCGTAGATGCAGTTCATAGGGATATGGAGGATTACGCCAATGCTGAAGCAGTACTTGATGGACAGCCTTACTATGGTAAACATAAAGACCCTGCCCCAGCTCTATTCTGGGCAATTTATAAAGTAACAGGAGATTAAATGCCAAATATAGGCGAGATTAAGAAGGGTAGAGAATTGGGTTATAAGGGTGAACATCGCTGTGTATGGCAAGCCTGTAGCATTTGCAGTAAGGAAAGATGGATTATTTTGAGAAGAGAGGGTGTACCATCTAGTAGAATGTGCGGGCAGTGCAGAACAGACAAGCTAATTGAGAGGAACAAGGCCAATGTGGGGCAAAGATGCCAAAACTGGCGGGGTGGAAAAATAATTGATACACACAATTATGCCTTAGTTAGAATTTATCCAAATGATTTTTTCTTCCCAATGGCTCAAAAGAATTGGTATATTAGAGAACATCGCCTTATAATGGCTAAACAATTGGGTAGATGTCTTATGGATTTTGAAGAGGTGCATCATAAGAATGGAATTAAGAATGACAACCGACTAGAAAATCTAAGATTAGTGATACATACAGACCATACGGGCGAAGTAAAATGTCCATTTTGCTTAAATTCTTTTGAGATTAAATAGGAGTAATATGCCGAAGAACGATTATAGATTACGAGATGGAACACAGGTACCAGGTGTAACCACGATAATAAATCAGCTAGACAAGCCTCAATTACTGCGGTGGGTGGCAAAGGTAACGAAAGAGGGAAAGGATTGGGAAGTAGAACGAGATTATGCTGGGGATATAGGGACATTGGTTCATACACTCATTATGGCTTATTTCTCAGAAACGGATATATACCCAATAGACCCCGAATTATATGGGCGTGACTTAAAGCAGTTCGAGTTAGCTTGGAGGTGCTACAGTAAATTTGTTGATTGGAATATGAAACAGAACATAGAACCCGTCTTAACAGAACACCAGCTTGTATCAGAACGCTTTAAGTTCGGTGGCACACCAGACCTATACGCCAATGTAAACGACAAGAACCGACTCATAGACATAAAGACGAGCAATGGTATCTATGACTCTTATTGGCTACAACTTGCAGCTTACGGGATTCTCCTAAAAGAGAACGGCTATAAAGTAGATGAATACCAGATTCTATGGCTACCTAAAGATAACAGATTCGATTGTCCGATACGAAAGACCCTAAAAAGGGAAAAACAAATCTTTAAGCATCTTCTCGGAATTTACAAGCTACGCCATTTATGATATAATTAAGGAGGGAATGATGAAAGTAGTAATAAATGATTGCTTCGGGGGATTTAATTTAAGCCATAAGGCAGTAATGCGGTATGCTGAACTAAAGGGGATTAACCTCTATCCTTGGATTGATAATATTTCTAAAAAGGTTTATGGTGATAGGGCAACTCTTGATAATCCGCATATCTGTATTCATTACACAACTGTGCCCGAAGATGAATACCAAAAGGCAGAAGAGGAAGAAAGCAAGAAACCCATATCACGAGGAAGATATAATAAAACCAATGACTATTACTTTAGCGAGAGAGACATAAATAGAACAGACCCCCTTTTAATTAAGGTTATAAAAGAGATGGGGAATGATGCCAATGGGCATTGTGCCGAATTAAAGATAATCAATATCCCTGATGATGTGGAGTGGGAGATAGAAGAATATGATGGTAGCGAATGGGTTGCCGAGAAACATAGAACTTGGAGGTAACAATGAAAGTATTAGAAATCACTCCGTTAAAGAATAAGGCAGGCGATGATGTTTGGAAGGTAACGCTAGAGGGAACTGAAAAGCCTCTGTGGTTAGGATACGCACCGAAGTTCACAAAGGGTGATGATGTTCCAGAGGACTCTATTCAGTTATCTAAGAACCAAAACTCCTACATAATGAAGCGGGCAACGGGACAAGGGGGGACTAAACCAGCTTGGAAGCCTGCCAAGAACGATGATGATATTCTTTTAAGCGTAGCCTTTAAGGGTGCTGTGGAATGTGAAGGGGATTGGTATGTTCCTGACGGCAAGGCTCATAATGACCGAGTGCTAAAAAATACTAGCGAGTTATTTGATGGTTTGATTCTACTCAGACCAAGCCACTCAAAAGAATGAAAGGAGGGAATAAATGAAAGATATAGCTGCTAGAGAAAGGCTTGTAGATTTAGAAGAGGACTTGAAATTCAAAATCTGTTCACTTAAGCGAGATATAGAAATCTTATGCGAATTATGTCGGTTAAATAGTGTATATGTTTTGAAGTGTAATGCCTGTGGGCACGAAACACTGCAACTTAGACAGAGTGATAATCACGGGATTGAATATTATCTTTGTATTGTGTGTGCAGGTTTATCGACCTGCGGTCAGGAATGTGTTTGCAAGCCATATAAACCAGTAAAATGATAACACCTGATAAGGGGTTTAGTATTTGAGGTATATGCAAAGAACCTTAAGAATTGAATAGTGCTGGTGGCAAGATGTGGAAGGCTGCTAAAGTGACCTTCCCCTGGGAGAAATCTCACAAACTAGAATGCTTAAATGGATGTATGAAACTGCCAGCACAGCTAGAGCCAGTGATACATGATGTAACCGAAAGGCGAAAGTGGACAGGCTCTAGTAAAAGCCTTCGCCACTCCCCGACTCATCGGAGTGATAGCACTAATGAGGTAATGTGAACTATCAAGTGAGGCGAAGGCAAACTGGCAGGGTGAAATGTCACGTAATGGTAGCGTACCCTGATGGGAAGTAGTAGTTCAAATCTGCTCAAAGTAGCCCTGCCAGCAAGGAGAAGAAAATGTATAAACCAGAAGCGACAATTAGAATACTAGAACAATCCCTCTTATACATACGACAGGGGGGAATTTACTATGGTGCTATAGGGATGGAGCAGCGAGTTATGAGATGTTGTTCTGATAATCCAGAATGTCAACTCGCTATCCAATGCTTAGGTTTATATAACGAGTTCGTTGATAGAACAGATAACCCCAAGATAAAGGTGCGATGTTAAAGGAGGAGAAATGAAACTAGAAGAAGCTATTAAACACAATGAAGCCCTTTGCAAAGAACTTGATATTCCAGAACGAGCAAAGCAACGAGAAAGCGTTAGGCTAGGCATCGAAGCCCTGAAATTCCTAATCTGGCAGCGTGAACACCACGATGTGTCCCCTAGTCTATTACTGCCAGGCGAGACTGAGGAATAATGTTAAAGACTATTCGAACCTCCTTTTTAGCGATAGGCAAGGGGGAGATTTGTCAGGGTCTCCCCCTCAGCCAAGGTGAATTATGAATAAGTTTCAGTTTGTTAGTCGGTTTCCATTATGGCAAGGTTTCCATTTTTATAGATGGCACAGAGGATGGGGTTTGTGTTTCATATTTTGGGAGATTAGAAAATGGTATTGGTAGCTTGTGAGGTAACTCAAGTTGTAACAAAAGCCCTTCGAGAGAGGGGATATGAGGCTTATTCGTGCGACTTACTCCCAACGGAGGGTAAATCTGCTTGGCATATTCAGGATGATGTCTTGAACCACCTTAATGACCATTGGGATATGATGATAGCATTTCCCCCATGCACATACCTTTGTAATAGTGGTGTTCGGTGGTTGCATGAAAGACCTGAACGATGGGAACTTCTGAAGCAGGCGTGCAACTTCTTTAATACCCTGCTAAATGCCCCAATTCCCAGAATTGCAATAGAAAATCCTATTCAGCACAGGTATGCCAGGGAATACATACGCAAACCCGACCAGATTATACAGCCGTATCATTTCGGGGATAAAGAGAGTAAAGCAACCTGTATGTGGCTAATCGGTTTACCACCTTTAATGGCACAGTTCACTGGCGGAGAAGGCATAAAGCAATCTTGCTTCAGGCAACCGCCTAACCCCAACAGGGGTATGATACGTGGTCGAACTTATCAAGGCATCGCCGAAGCTATGGCAAACCAATGGTCTCCCCCTCAGCCAGATAGGTGAAGGATGAGCGAGACTGAAATCAGACCTATTGATGAATACGATTTATCAACATTGTATTTACTAATAGGGATGGATTTCCTAGCACCCCATGAGGAGAGGTTGAATTTAGTCGGCAAAACACTAAGGCAGGCAATGTGGATGATTGTCTCCTTGTGTCGTATCATCGAGAAACTTAATGAAGAGATAGAACAACGGAAAGGACAAGACCTTAACCTTGAAAAGAGGATATTTGCCTTGGAAGAAAAGACAGCTAAGAAGGATAAATATGGGTATTATTAGTAATTATATAAATAAATATTATAAGGGGGGTGCGGTAACAACCTCATGTTTTATTAGGGAGTTCTTTCCCCAAAACACCCCGAAATCACAAAACTTAGCTTTGATTGTTACCATTGTTACCATTGTTCCAATCATGTTACTAATTGTTACCATGTTCCTGTTGTTACTGTTGTTACCATTAGGGGGTATATGAAAGAGGTTTCAAAGCGGGATATTGAGTTGTGGATACAGACCATAGCTAAGGGGGAATTCCACTATAAAGAAGTGCTAGATGGTGGAGTAAACCCAGCCTCGTTCGGCAAGGTGCGGAAGTATATACATGAATTATGTTACCCTAGAGTTGGCAATCCAATATGTGAACCTATAGGTAGGAGGGATGGTTATTATCGGCCTATACAGGATGAGGTACACCCAATTGATTTTACGAATATAACTGAGGGCAAGAGCTTTCCCGTGATATTACCATTTGATTTGCGTAAATATGTGTTCCTTTACCCTGGAACCATAACTGTGGTAGCTGGTTCTAAATCTAGTGGCAAGACGGGGTTCTTG
>Ga0114920_10000556_pt1 | contig 16215 bp, 28 predicted proteins | sample ChitaG_FD_88683 | JGI IMG/M metagenome (GOLD analysis project Ga0114920, IMG submission 88683) | Deep subsurface microbial communities from South Pacific Ocean to uncover new lineages of life (NeLLi) - Chile_00310 metaG | ecosystem: Environmental > Aquatic > Marine > Oceanic > Sediment ... | reverse complement strand
TGGGAAAGCTCGTAGGTGGTAGGTTCAGTGGTTCCTTCTTCGATTTGATCTGTCATTGTCCTTTTCCTTATTGGTTTTGGTCAGCTTCCATTGCTTCACAATTAGTAGCTGGCAGCGGCCACCCTTGCTTCTTCTCGAGTGCGTCCGGTTCCGCCGGACATGTAAAAGTCACCATCGAAGCGTAATAGAAACTCCCAGTGCGGTTTCATGCATCTACCCTTCCTTCTCGAACTGCTCGTGCCCAATTATCATGAGGAATAAGCGCCTTTAGATCGTTATCCTTGAGCGTCTTGTAAATGTCAGCAACGGTAAAATCCAGCTCTTCAGGAGTTAAATTCGCTACCCAGTGTGCTTGAGCCCATGTTATCTTGTAAAACGGGGTATCTGTCAGATGCTCGAATAGCTCTTCGATGATTTGGCTTTCCGCCTTCATGCCTGCGGGTTTCCCACCCGCTTCCGGACATGGCTTCCTCGAAGCCGCTCTCCAGATGTTCCCACCTTCGTCGTAGTCGGGATCTGCGTCGCCGATGTGGATGTACGGGTCAACGTTCTCGAATGAGAATCGAGTCGGGTCGAGGACGCGCCCATCTTTGAGGAGCACCCATCCGTGCTGAATGAATCCGCATGCGCCTCGCATGCCCCAGTATCCACTAGGGTCTACAGGACCAAGGTAATGCCCGTAAACAGGCGCCCCCTTAATGAGCCCTTTCTGAACCAGAGCACTAGAGACGAACGTGCACTTGCCGTGCCACTCGCTAGCAGGTAGGTCGAGCGCCTCTTCGATGTGTTTGATTCTAAGCTTCTTCGGAATCATTTGGCGCCCATCGATCATCTAAATCCTTCAGTGGATTATAATCCTTCGGAGCTATGCTACCTTCGACCTCACGCTCCATGAACTCGAGGTGATCGCCAACCTTATCAACGCATTCAGCGTACATGTCTTTGTAGACTTCAGGGTCGGCTTGAATGCCGGCAAGGGAATCTTCTATGCCGCCCCTGTCGCTAAGAACCTCGAAGATTGCGTTGACGATACATTTTCTGTCATCCATTACGATTCCTTCTTGCTCGGGTACTTCGTCCCGCAGTTTTTGCACTTCCGATTACCGGTCTTCTTACTTTTTACGACCCGCTTGTTGTCGCAGCAATCTTTCTTCTTGACTAGCTTGTCCACCTGGTCTGCCTCGACCCTCTTGACAGGCTTCTTGACGATTTTTGTCCCGCAGTTTTTGCACTTACGCTTGCCGGTGCTCTTGCTTTTTACAATCTTCGGACTGTCGCAGCATCCATTTTTGGGGGCGTAAGCGGCCGGAGAAAAGTCTCCTTGCCCGTCGATTAGCTCAACGGTCGAATCCTCTCCGCACTTACGGAACAGGTACAGTCGCCAGCCACCACTTGCGACGTAGGCTCTTTCGTAGTCCAGCACTCCGATTCTATACAGCCACGAAAAGCTGTCGGCAATTTCATTGGTATTGAACGGGGCTTTCCCTTCCCATTTTTCAGTTAGCAGTTTGGCGAACGGTATTCCTTCGAGTCGCTCGAGTCCGCTTATCAGCGGCAAGGTTGCGACGAGGAAGTTCTTCATGTCAGCGTCTGGCGCTTGGTATAGTTCTCGCATCAGGACCTCTCAATAATGAGCTGAATAGCCCGGCGGGCAGATTCTTTCTTGGCTTGTTTTTTGGAATCCGACGGCGAAGATTTCACATGCAGCCCTGCAGCCTTACATGAGACAACAAATTTCGGATGACGGTCGTCGTATACGTATCGGTCACATAAGTATTGCGGCAGATCGACACCGGTAAACTGACAATATTCCATCAGGGCACCAATTGGATTTGGAGAATCGACGGACGGAATCCTGCTTCCATCCGTCGATTGCATGGGTGAATGAGCAGGCCACTCAGGTGGTGGCTCGCAGATGTAATCTGCGAATGCTTCGACAAGAGCCATCTGCTTGCCTAGCTTCTTGCTCGAAGATGTAACCGGGCCGATGCTCATCTTAGGCTTATCGAATTCGATGCTGACAGTATGCACAAGCGTGTCGCCTTCGCCCTTTTTCTGAATGATGAATCGAGGATTACTCCACCTTGCAAGTTGAGCTGCAACGGTAGCGACCCACGCTGCCTTATGTGGGTTGTCGATTAGGTGTTGTATGATACTCTTTCTCGTATCAACCCATTCCTCGCCGGACTCGAGCAGGAGGTAGTAGATATCAATTATGGACGTTTCGTCTTTTTCTAATCGACGTAGAAATTCAATAGCTACGTCAGGCTTGTGCGACACTCCGTGCACTGCCGCCTTTACGACTTTCTCGAACCCCTTTGCGGACAGTTTCGAGGTGCGGCTCTCATCGATTGCCTTAGCCGTCTTTTTGCTATCATGAGATGCAGCCTCTTCGGTCGCCTCATTGATGCGCTCGCACATATCATGGACCTCGTCACTGGTGTACGGAAGGCTTCCGCCGAGGTGTCCGATGATTTGGCGTTGGGTGATAAGGTCTGCGAATCGACGGATCGGCGAAGTGCCGTGAATGTAGGCTGACAGGTTAAGTCCGTAGTGTCCTTCGCTGGCTCCCGCGTAGGACGCCTTGCCCATGGCCAACATGAAGCTGCCGCGAGATCTCCCGAACTCCTGTGCGGACCCTGCAGCGCACTGCTCGAGTAGCTCCATCATGCGCCGGCGGGGAGGTGCTGAGCTTCGCGCTGCGTGATTACGGAAGGGAACGGGGATCTCTTTGGCCAGGCAAAATCTTGCCAGTTCCATGTTAGTCAGAATCATCAGCTCCTGAATGATGACGTGGCCAATTATTTCGTTGGCGTTATTGATCTGACGCATATGTCCGGACTCGGAGGTGATCCACCCACTATCCAAATCGTACAAAACAAATGCGCCCTCGCTTCGCCGCTTGACGGTCAACGATTTTGCTAGCCTAGCTGCTAGCGAGATCTCCCTATGCAGATGGGCCCTCTCATTCTTAAGGATGCCTGCAATGTCCGCGTAGCTCAGATTCTTTTCGCTTACGAGCTTGGATTCGTCAATTTGCGGAAGCCCTTGTGGATCAAGCATGTGGTCGAGACGTATTCGTACGGCCATCACTGAGCGTGGCTCACCCTCGAAAAGGGAGCAGCTTCCCTCAGAGAAACGTCTGGGAATCATGGGTCTCGTGCGACCTCCAGAAAGGTAAACCGTTTGCCCCCTGCGAAGGGCCGTAGCATCGAAAATTGAACCCTTCGATATTGCGGCTGCCACATTGGCAATGCAGACCGTCACGGTCCAGCCTCTCGAATCACTGTCTACCCAAATGGCGTCGTCGACGTCACGGGTACTGCTGCTATCGATTGTAAAACCTTTGACGTCCAATTGTTTATCCGGTTTTGGCAGATCCCCAGTGCCATACTTTGCCGGACTTAGGACCTAGCAGTCTTTGAAACTCGTCACCGTTATATCCGTAGTCCTTGTAGATGTCCACAAGTGTGACATCGGCCTCGAGTTCAGGGAGGATTCCGACGGCGTCCCCAACAATGATGTCCACGTCCTTGTCGTTCAGGTCTAGTCGAGGAAGGATCCAATCAACGATCTCCTTATCTCTTTCAACCAGGGTCACCTTCTTGACGCTCCGCTTCTTGCACACCTGCTCAAGCTGATACCCCATGCCGAGGCCGGCGATGACAGTGTGACCTGTGGCCATCTTTGTGCCCGGCCGTAGAGTGAAGAACTCCATTGGAGTAAGCGACATCCATGGTATGCCTCCCCACTCTCCGTTCCTTCCCATTGAGTGAATCGCTGGGATTATCACTGGTCCGTCGAAGCGCACGACGCCACGACGGCTGCCGGACATCGTGAAGAGCATATCTCCAGCATCCAAAATCAGCTCACGGTAGCACCAGTTTCCACCATCGGATATGACTAGAGTTTTCTTTTTGCTCCTGTGCTTATTTGGATCAGCCTCCGAAGACGCCTTCACTTTGAAGAGGCTTGGCTGCTTGTATGTCGATGCGTCAATATGCAGCGCATCCCGAAATGTCATCTGAGGATCCCACGCGATGACATCTTCGTCTTCGACGGTCTCCCTGAGTGTGCGCTCTTTTCTTTCGCCGGGAGTCTCATATGCCTGAGACATTAAACTAAATAAATCAAACATTACACCATCCGCCTTATCAGGAAAAGCTTGAACATTTCCTCAAGGGGCTTGTCCAGTTTGATATTTTCTGGACTAAAAAGGTTTTCCTTGAGAGCGAAAATTAGATCATCGACGTCCGCATCGTCGATCGATTTGTCTTTCATGCATGGTATTAATATGCGAATGGTAGGTCTACCACCCCCATAGTGGACGTGAAGCTTAGCTTCAATTTTCCCTTTCTCTTTGTAAGTTCTCATCGAAGTCTCCTTTTCCCCAATGAACTCGTCCACTCTGTTCTCTTTGTAATCGATCAGGGTTTGGTCGAATGTATCTCTAAAGAACGATAGCTTGCCATTCTTCGACTGGCCTATATACTCGAACTTATCTTTTTTCACTTCTCAGCACCATGTCACCTTGGAAGAGGCCTGCTCCATATGCAGATCTCAGGAAGGTGATGTGATCCTTTCTGCATTGGACCGTCAGCTCTTTGGAAATCTCTTCGCCTGTACGAAGTGCTCGAACCTGTGAGCCTCTCTTCTTGAGCTTCTTCGCATCATCGAATCCGATTCGGAAGGCTCGGCCCAACGCTCTTTCGAGCTGACGTCCGCTGCTGTCTGCTATGAGGTTGAGCTTCATCGGCTCCACCTGTCTGCCATGTCGAGCGACCTAGCAAACCTGGCGGACATATCGCTACCAGACAGGCTGGCAATTTTGCTGGAATACAAGATGGCGATTGGATGCTCGTTGACCCATTTGGTTCCACGACCTTCAACCTTGCGGGCCTCTTCCCAGATCTTTGACATCACGCTCGAGAACGAGGACACGACGCCGGATAGATTGCACGCATCTTGAACGTCTAGCGCTCGCTTGTAATCGCCGGCCGCAAGTCCGGTTCCATCGGGCATCGGAGCTGTGTATTTCATTGGGTCTTCTTTACTCATTGCCTGCATCATCCATAACCGTAATGTAGTAGGTCTCGCCCATCGGTGAATCATGGTGCCAGTTATTGATGTGCATCTGAGATTTCTCCCGGTCCACGAAGATGTGGTACATGCACTCCGTATCCGGCAGAACCTTTCCCAAGAGCTTCTCTCCGTCATGCACGTCGTCTCCGGCCAGAACACGTCGGCCGCTCGAGTTTTGCCAACCAAAATCATCGATGCTCACCAGCAAAGGTTTTTGGTCAGGATTCACCTCCTTGAGAATCTCGGTCAGGTAATCAGTAATGTACTCAAATTCGTGTTCGAGTAGATCATAGTCAGCATAGGTCATCTCGAGGGCTTCATCCTCGGATAGCTCTGGATCTTCCTCTCTGAGGAAGTTGGCTTGATTTTGATGGATCTCAGATGTGTCCCAGACGATTAACGGTGAGGGCTCTTCTATTTTTTGTGCTGCAGTCATTGCTTGTTACCCTCGAAGTGTCCTGGTCACGCATTACGCTTTCATATCCTCTGGCAATGGTATGCTTTCATTCAGCGCATTTAACCACATGCCAACTTCGCCATCTCTCTTAGCGCCCTTGTCCACGCCTTCTTGATACATATTTATATTTCTTTTGATATTGTCTAGGCGCTCATCGTACGGGGTAGGGGTGTCCTCCGATGGTGTCATCGGGGTGTTCCCTTGGATTGTAGAATCCAGCTGCTCCAGCATAAATCTCTTGAACCCTAAATGCTCATCAGATGGCGGCTGCCAGCCATCCACCTGACCTCTAAAACTATTGAGACGCAAGATTATCGATCGACACTTATCATTGTAATCCTCTCGATCCTTCTTTCGGGCTACGATGAGATCGGCTTCCTGTGCGTCCCATTGCTCCTTTGTCATTTTCTCGACCTCACTATATCGAATCATCTCCTTCTTGAGACTATCCATGTAATAGCTATCGGAGGTGCCTCGAGATCCGCTAAGGTCAATCTTAGCGTCTGAAGGTTCATCCCGCATGTGCACGAGTACGCCCATGGCGCGCGCGCACCCCCAGACGAACCTCTCGAAGGTGAACCCCTCAGTGTTATTAACGATTTTGTATGTGTATCCTGTTGCGCTCATTTTTTACCCACAATCATACGAGCCGCAAGTCCACACCACATGGTAGATAATAAAAAATCCACCCCAGAAATCAGGGGGGAATCCTCCACTGCCATAAAACCGTGGTAAGCGTTTGCGACGCCAAGAGATATAAATATTAGAAAGAACAATAGACCGGACCTCATCTAAGGCCAGCCTGCACGCTTTCAGCTCGCCGTTTAATTCGACGTTTGAGATCGTTCATCGCTTTGACCTGTAGCTGTCGGATGCGCTCACGGGACATGCTATATCCGGTCGCAATCTGCTGCAGCGTCTGCTCTTCGCGCCCATTGAGGCCGAATCTGCACTCGATAATGTAGCGCTCTCTACTCGGGATATCCCAAAGGACTTCCTGGACGATCTTCATGTCCAGCCGGGTGTCCGAGAGATCGAAGACGCTGTCATCGGAAGTCATGAAGTCCCCGAGGCAGAAGTCTCCGTCACCATCCGCTCGTCCAACTTTTGCATCAAGAGAGAAGCAGTCATGCTTATGCATCGTCTTCAAGTTACGGACTTTCTTTTCCGAGATACCAAGGTATTCGGCGGCCTGCCTGTCTGTAACATCATCCGATTTTTGAAGGATCTCCTGGTACTTATCGAACGCCTCTTGCATGTGAACAGGGATGCGAACAATCTTGCCCTTGTCCCTGCAAAATCTTTGTATGGCCGCACGAACCCACCAGCTCGAATATGTCGAGAACTTGAATCCTCTATCTGGATCGAACAGGTCGACGGCACGTTGCAGGCCAAACATCCCCTCTTGGATTAGGTCTTCATAAGGGATATTGAATCCGCGGTATCGCTTTGCCAGGGACATTACCAGACGCATGTTCCGCTCGATGAACTCGTTTCGCAGCTTGACGAAGACCTTCCACGAGGACGACACTCGGCCTGCTAGACCGTCCGGTACCAAGTACACTCCATCCTCGAGATCCTTGACCATGCTGGCGCCTATCTGCAGGCATACGTCGCCTTTCGACACCTCCACCGCCGCCGCAGTGCGGGCCTTGTCGAACACATGGACTCGGTACTTCGTGCTGCTGCGCTGCAGAAGCACGGTGCTGCGCCTCAGATTGGCCAGCTTCGAGTCGTCCAGCTTCTCTCGATTCAGACTACTCATTCTTTGCGTAGCGTACGAAAGGATGGTGTCCACATTGTGGAAATCACTTAGTATTTCTTCCCAGACCTTTACCTTCGCGGCTCGACATTTACGGGAAAGGGAGACTTCTTCCTCTGGTGTCAGCAGCTTAGCCTTGGCTAAGGTTTTGAACATGAGGGACTTGACGGGATCTACGTACTGCTGCTTGGACATCGGAGGAGGCTGAATATGGAGTTGTAGAAGGCGTGAAGGTGGAGGCTTATCAAAGTTCTAAGCTACACGTTGACAATGCGTCAAGAACTGTTTTGTTATTTCTCCAATTTGAGCTTAGAGGCCATTGGGGCCAGGCCATCGCATGCCTTGTACGCAAGGAGGATTGCCCGATCGACGATGTCAAGGGCTCGCCTGACATCACGGTGTCGCTGAGGCGACAGCTCCTCGTTCTCCCACTGATCGGTGCTACTGAGCGCCTCGCGCGTATCCAGGAGAACAGGCAGGGAAAGGCCGTACTTCCTAGCCTCGATCGCCTCAGAGCTGTTTGCTGTGCGTTGCCAGTGACGATCGAGGCGAGGTAGCAAGGAGTCGTCGACGCGCCGGTCAACGACGCTCCACTTGAGCACTGTCGATACATCGTGCGACTCACCTGCGCCAACCGCGACACCTACATGTATGACGACCTCGAAGTCCTTTTCGGGGTCTGGCTTTGAATTGATGATGGTTCTAACCATCAGTCACGCCGCCCGGTGCTCTTTCAAATGATGCTGACATTTGAATCTTTCGAGTCCGCCCATATAAATGCGGTGGTCATTGATTAGGTTCTCGCCGCCGTATTGACCTCTGCTTATCATGGGAAGCAATTGCGAATGCTTTTCCCTAAGCTCTCCCAGATCCTCGACGATATGAAAAAGACCCCACCATGCCTCGAGCGCGGAGGCCGAAGCGACCAGCGCTTCGTCCGTTTTGCCGCTCATTAGATCTCCCAAGTACTTCATCAATAAAGTCGCGTACTCAAGAGCCTTTGCCTCCCACGGGGACGGGTCGACCAGCTCGGCTACGAAAACTGCAATGCGGCCATGGTTAGATCTGGCCCGTTGCTCGTAGTGCTCTGCTTCAATCATTCCCCAATCACCCATGCGAGCATGTCGGTAGGCCTGACGCATGGTGCCCGTGAAGTCCTCGTAGGTTTCATAGTCCCTGAAGTGATAGCTGCCTTCCCATTCCTTCTCAGTCTTGGGGCGCTCCTGTGCGTCCATAAACTCATCAAACGTCGCGTCCGGATGAGCAGGCTCGTAAGGAATGCAATAGCCAAACTTCTCTACGTAATCGGATTTGCAGGCTCGCTTGTAAAGCTTTGTGGGATCTGCCATCTCCGCATCAAAGACTTCTCGTCCTAGTCCGACGACATGGGAGCAGAAGTCTCCAAGGCCATCATCTCCCAAATAGTATTTGTCGCGCTGAGCCTTGCTCAGGTGGTTCTCCTCGAAGGATTCGAACATGCAGTGGACTGCCGTTTTCTTCTTCTCCAGGATTTTGCGGAACGACACTCCGAATTCCACGCTCCACGCGAGCAGGCAGTCGCGCTTGGTCATGCCCTTCTCGTTGTTGGCTGGCCAGTCGATCTCGGCCACGCATTCCCAAAACGCATCCTCAGTGCAAAGTCCTGTTCTCTTTTTCAGTTCCATCTTCATCATCTCCGTTTTGAAATTTCTTATCTTCGCTAAATAGATACCAGCCACAGCCACCTTCTCCGTCATCGTCGAAGTAAAACGCTTCGATTCCGACCTCGCAAAAGTGTAGGTACGGCGCAGCTGGAACCCTTACGGTCCGGCCGCGGGACAAGTAGCAGATCTCCTCTTGGGAGCCTACCGTTCCCCATGGCCTATTGCGAAGGTCGGATATAGTTGCGCCGACATTTTCACTGACGAACTGATATGCCGCCGCAGCATTTGGATTACTCTTCGCCGCGATGGTGAAGAGTAGCTTCATGGTATCCCTAACCATGAAGTCGAATGCCTGCTTAGATTTATCGAGCTTGCTTTTCGATTCGAGAAGCAAGTCTAGGACTCGGGTAACCATTACTGTGTCCAGGCGCTTTGGTTGCCGTGCACTTCTCCATATTCGAGATGAGCCCTTTCGACCCACTCGCTAGCATCGAAATATCCGAGACACTCATCTCGCCCGCATAAGAAGAGCCATTTGCCCTTAAGGGCAGCCCTCATTTCCCTGATCCCCTCAGTTACATCCTCTGAATCGAGGCAGTCTACGTGCCCTGGCTCTGCGATTCCGTGGAATTCATCGTAACTATCTACGGGATCGGAGATGCTCATCTTCGATCCATCCCATCCAAGAACAAGTCTGGGTTCAAGAACGGGTTGAAGGATTCGAAAACCACCATTGTCGGGGTGGTCTTTATCTAGCTCTCCGTCATACCCACAGTGCGGGCATTTGATTTCTTTTGGCGGCCCGTTCTCTGCGAGCATCATCTTGCGAAGGGCCTTGAGGTTATCAAGGTTGTCTATAGCCTCGGCCTTGAACCCTGCTCGCATGGACTTGCCTTTTCTGTGCATGCGGACCATAGATCTAATCTTCTTGTCATCCGTCGCCCTGTCGTCAAGGCTCAGTAGGCCGATGAGATTCTCCAGCTCTACTATGTCCCGGTTGATATCCGAAAGGCGCTGGCCGTGGGTTCTTTGTTTATCTTCGCTCATGGTGCGCCTTACTTCGATCTTCTTCCGCCGGCAGTCGCCGGCAGTCGCCGGCAGTCGCCGGCAGTCGCCGGCAGTCGCCAAGTGGTTATGTATTTTGTCATGCAGAGACATATAGTCGTGCCACATCTTGAAGAGTGATGGATCGGTATATTCATACCTGTCTGGAGAATCGTGGCAGGTAATGTAATGGTCGAGTCCTTGATCGTCGATCATGCCCAGAATGCTGTCGCATTGGGCGATGAATTCTTTGTCACTTAATTCTTTGCTCATATTCCCTCCCTTCAAACTAAAAAGGCCCCCTTTCGGGGGCCTCACACAACGCAGTAGTCGATAGCATCTAAGTGCCGTGTTTAGACGCAGGCATTAATTAGTTGTAGCGTCTCGTGTAAAACTGTAATCTAGATTACCTAAATTTTAGTCGGTGGAAGCGTCGGGAATCGAACCCGAGTCCAAAAGTATCTCAAAAGTAGCCTCTACAAGCTTAGTCGGTTTCTTGTACGACCATCAGCTACATACCGACATGCTGCTGGGGAGGGTCCCGATTAATGCTCGTCTCGATGTATCGGAGTCCTCGAGACTAAGTCGCTGTGGGTGACCCCTAGGCCTACTGCGACGCCTTGGCTTTAGGGGCGGTTACGCTGCTACTGCTGCGGAACCGTAGACGTTGTCATTTACGGCAACTGTTTTTTTCTACGTTTTTTGCCCGGTTCGTAGACTCCGGAACTTGCCACTCCAATTTCCTTACCCTTGTCGAAGCCAATGCGCCCCCAGGGTGATTGAGGATAGATCGATCGATCTGCCTCGTCAAGTTAATCTCTAAACCTATGCAGTATGTCTGGATGGATATCACGATTTTCATCCACGTAGCTGAGCTGTTGTGCGTCCCGCATTATCCCTTTCCACTCTTCACCTAAGAAGAAGTCGAATCCGCCATACTCATAGACGAGGTCACGCATCTCGCACCCTGCGAGTCCAGTTCCAGACAGATTCAAAATAAGCTCGTGCCGGTCCCTCTTCTTTTGTACGCCGTTGTACAAGAGCCACTCGAGGGCCATCATTCCAATTTCGTCTTCAAAGGAGGCGTCCCCGCAAAGAAAGTGAACGGCCTCATGGGCTGCCCAGGCGAGGTCCGCCAAGCTGCGTGACCTGACGGTCACGATCCCCGTCAGACAGAGCTGAGCTGTACCGCTTGGCGATGACCCAATGTGACCGAACCCTTCTGTATGAGGATTACCCTTCAGCATTAAGCGGCAGCCACATTTTCGAATCAGGTCGTATACAGACGAGAATATTCTATCGCCTGCGTATCCATCCTCAAGCGTCGAGACTGTTCGATCGTCCGACCATGGCTCTTCGTTTTCGTCAGCTGCGTATTCCATTTTGCTCTCTGAAGTTTCTGACCCAAGAGCCATCCACGCAGCTTTCAAAACTGAGGCTTTTGTGGCATTTACGGCATGCCAGGTCGCCACATCGCTCGCTAGACTTTTCACCACATAGTGAGCATGTTCCCGGATTCTTATCCTCGGCCGAGTCTAACATCAGCTGCTCGCGTAACAGACGACTCTACGGCCCATCGAATCGGTGCTGTGATCTGTATCGGAATCGAAGTCGTCGTGACTATTGACCCTGACGGCGGGGCAACAGCGGCCCTCCATGTCTCGTCCCGAGTAGCCATAGTCTACTTCGAGCCCCTGGGCCATGGCGTCCTTTACGAATTGTATTTGGTTGTGGCTGAGGTCTTCATTTTCTTCAACCTCAGTGAAATCGACCGGGTCCGACGCTTCGAGAGTGTCGATTTCGTAAAACCCCTTCACGCCATCTAGTGCCTTTCTAAATTCAGTGACAAGCGCGGGATGAGTCCTCTTCTTGTCGAGGACAGTTACTTTTAGTGTAATTGCTCTTAGTAGCATTGCTTCATCTTCCTTAGGAAGAATCTCTTTTTCCTCATGATGTTGAGGAACTTTTCGATGGTGCGATCACCTTCAAGTAGGTCGAGGTTGCCTTGAACTCTCGGATTGATGTCAAGCACACCATCTGGCGCCGGCTTGATTCCGTTCACGATGTCCCAGCTGTAGTGTCGGTCTGTCTCCGTGTTCGTCAACGTGAACCCATGAAGCACTTCATCTGGAAATCGATCAACCATATCGAGGACTGCTCCGGTGATCGTTTCTGCATAGCAGCAATATCCCTGCCTCGCGGATATATCTTCCCGGCCGATGCAGTTATGATGGTACATGTAACCTCTCGTGCATCTGAATTTGATTAAACCATCGTTACTCAAGACGCTACCTCAATTTCTTCTTTCGAGATTTCAGCTCCGGCCACGGTCCATGTTTCGGATGGCGGAATGAAGACGTCCTTGTTTTGCTTGGCCCACCAGTCAGGCAATTCGCCTTCTGGAACGGTAAGCAGGTGGAGGTAGTTGTGCCAAACCCGATAACCGATGACCAGTGCCCGTCCTATGACCGGGCTAGTAATGTTCACGGTATCGCCGACCTCTGGTACAGGTATCGGCCCAGACCAAAAGACACCATCCATAGGCTCACCATTAAACTCCGGCTTCTCAGATGAGTGAAGTGCAGATTTTAGATCGACCGCATCGTGCTTCGGATAGGCAATTAGGTAGAAGTGCCCGTGTGAAGCATTCGTATTCGCCTTGATGACGATGGAGTTATCGTCGTACAACGTGAATAGCCCGCTCTCGTCAGTGAACATTCGGGCGTCCTGTCGCCCAACGATCTTCTGGTATGCGTCGATGACGGGAGCCCTAGGCTGCTCCCATTCCTCATCGTCATCTTCATCCACCTCGCCATGCTCGTACCTTTTATTGTAGATCTCGACAATCTGCGCCTCTCTTTGGCAAGCGTGCAGAATACGGAGTGGGTCTGCATCCTTCGGAGTCTCATAGTGGGGGCGCATGGGCCCTCTTCGATCGCCGGGTTGAAGCAAAGAGTTTGAGCCTCCTGAGGCTTCCCAGCTCTCGAATAAATGGGGGTCCTCCTTCATTCTGTTCCGCCAGTACTTCTTGAAGGCTGCGTCGCTGAGTTCCTTGTATGGCGTCCATCCGTCCCGTAGGCGTTTGGCTACCTCAACAGCGTGCTTGATCGGTCCCTGATTGAGCACCTTGCTGAACGCATCGATAAGATCTTTGGGGCCCGCCCAGGATTGTCGATCATGAAGGAGACTAAAGCCGCACCCCGAATCCGATATGGCTCGAGCGCCCCATGCCACCGGCGCATCGTCTGGGCACTCATTCCACAGGCCGAATGTGAACCCATCGCTGGATTTGATTTGATCTTTTATTGACATATCCTATTCTTCTTCGTCGTCTTCTTCGTCGTCTTCTTCTTCCTCGTCGTACAATTCCGCAATTGCGTCATATACTTCTTGCGCCAACCATCCATCGAATGGCGCTCCTTGATTAGGTCCGGTGAACCAGTGCCGCCTCTCCCCGGTCCCTGGATCTGTATAATTAACGAGTTGTGCCCCGACTTTTTCAGCTGCATCAGCAACCTTTTTCGACAGGTGTCCACTTCCCAATCCAAACATGTATTCGCTCATTTGATTCCCTTCACAAATTATTCTTTACTGACAACTCTTGTCTCGGCACCGTCTTCTGTGATCTTGGAATAGATCATCCCAGTCTCACCTGCAGCTCGCAAATCATTACCTTGCTGAAGCGACTCTCTCAGTCCGCGTTCCATGGCGCCTGAGACGCTTGGCCCGTCCGTCTTCCCCGTCTCGAGGACGCGCTTGGCGCGGATGAGACCTTCGCCTAATTCTCCGCCGGCTTCGTCTTCGTGCAGCCAGACAGAAAAGTCGATGTCGAACTGACCTTTCCCGTCCAGGTTGAATATGAATCTATTGAACCCGGAGCCTCGCAAAAGCTTTGCGATCATCTTCGGATCTGCGTCCTGCCCAGGGTGAAGACCATTTTCAAAGTCATCACAGATCAGGTAGTATCCATTTTCGGATGGATCGAACTGCTCGATTTGGTTGATACTGTCGGAGCTACCCTCGAGGTCTAAGAAGTGCTCCTCGACGTCTGAGCATTCGAGGCACGTCAACCAGCCATCGCTGCATACATAGCTCGTGCACCATGCGTAGGAATCCGGGCTCGTTCGAAGTGCGCGGTGACACTCGCAGCAGCCGGTCCACTCGTCGCACCATTCCATTGCGATGTCGAGGGCTTCGAGTACTTTTGAGAGCTGCCCCATCGTCGTGTCGCCGGTGTCGAAGTTCTTATTCCAGTTGGCTGATACGACGATACCGGACTTGGGATTTTCGTATCCAGGTTCCGCGTACCCCTCGCTGTAGATTTCAATATCTTCGAGATAGGATAGCTGTTGTCTGTCCGTCGTGGATTCCTTGGCAGCCTCGATGGCTAATTCGAGCCACTCGTAATAGAATTTGGATTCTTCGTTAGTCATCGCCTGTCTCTCTAACCACAGATTCGCAAACGAGCCCGAGGAAGTAATCAAGCGCAGGACATCCCTCTTCATAGTCGAGTCCGCGCATGGCATTTCTCAGCCGGCACACTAGATCCCACGCGTCATCGCTGTTATCGCAGGCAGCATCCAGCCACGCGAGCGCGGCCTCCATTTTGGCCTCAGTCACCATCGACTCCCTTTTCGCCTTATTCGCTGCCCTCCTTTTATCGTCGGATTCATTCGTCATACTCTGCAACCTTTTCGATCAAGAGGGCGCCTATTTCGTCCTGAATGCCTGCCATCTCAATTCCTAATTTGGCTACCCTTTCTCCGATATCGTAGTACCTACTAGGGCGTCTTATTCGACGGTTTCCTATAGTGGCAAACATAAGTTTTGTATACACAGGATCGCAAGCGCGCGAAGACGCTCGAAGCTCGCCCCATAAAATGGCGAGGTCAGCAAGGTGGAATTCAGCTTCGTGCTCGGCGTCTGAATCGGATTCAGTCGTCATCTTCAGTCTCTGAAGGGTCAGCCTCTTGTGGTGTGATGCTGAACAAGGTCGTAATGTGATCCGGATGAGGTATCTCCTCCTCACCGTCCGTGACCCATTGACCAATATGAATCACATCAAAACTTCCTTCATCATCCAGGCTGGAACTAGGGATAAGAGCGCATGCGCTCTTGAGCGTAGAGGCCGTCTCAAACACCTCGCACTGGTTTGGGAAGCTGCGAAACCTCCAGGCACACAGGGCATAACTGTCGCTTCGCCCTTCGTACTTTTTCCATTTCTTAGTCATCGCCCTCCTCCTCGTCCTCTACTCTTTGAACGCGCTCGCCAGCATCTCTTCGCTTTGCGTAGTTGTCGCGTGCGGCATCCTTGATGCTTGGAAAGCAGGTTCCCGGCGATCCCTTGCACTCGAAGTGAACGATGGCTTTGAATAGATTTGAGATATTGCTGATGAACCCAACGGTCTCTTTTACCCCGAGGCCTCCATCGCCGATATGAATCTCGTCGACCGTATGGTTTTTAATCTGCTTTTTCTGGCAGTAAATAACCAATTGATTTTGGGTGGTAGGAAGCAGCACTCGAAGGTCTTGACGAATCCTCGCATGCTCTTCATCTTTTTCGTTTCGTAGATCGATAATCATCTGTTCCTCAAGAAATCTTTGCGTAGCCGTCAGGTCTAGCCTTCGCCATCGCCAATTCTAACAATTGGCGTATCCGTGGGGCAGTAGATTGACAAGATTCCGGTATACTTACCATCTTCCACTTTCCATGAGATGTCCCAAGGTACCGGAATGCCTTCCTCGATCATCTCAATCTCTGCAGACCATGTGTCGCCGCTATGTTCGTGAGCGCCATATCTCATGGTTACAATCAGGCCTTCTTTATCGCTACCGATTTTTAAAATCGTAGATCTATCGAACGAATCGAATTCTTCCGAATCTGGATTCGCCCTGTCAACGCAAACGACATCATCACTATGTCCGTATATTTTGATCATTTGTCTTCCTTATTCGGTTCGCCGGTGCATGTTTTCAGTAAGAGCTGTTCAAGGCTCGCAACTTTGTTTCTGGAGCGCTCAAGCATGCCCTCAAGCTCATGAAGCCTATCGAATAGGTGTGAGTTCACCCTCTCGCCCTCTTCAGCATCGGGGGCATAAGCGGCCGTCGTCTTACCCGTTCCGGCGAATCCGCCGAGGGTCTTACGTTTCTCTTTTGTAGACATCCACGCCATGACTTCGTCGATGGCGAGTTTCTGGTCCGGGCTTAATCCGAATCGTTTCTTGTCT
>Ga0114920_10000555_pt1 | contig 16216 bp, 14 predicted proteins | sample ChitaG_FD_88683 | JGI IMG/M metagenome (GOLD analysis project Ga0114920, IMG submission 88683) | Deep subsurface microbial communities from South Pacific Ocean to uncover new lineages of life (NeLLi) - Chile_00310 metaG | ecosystem: Environmental > Aquatic > Marine > Oceanic > Sediment ... | reverse complement strand
TGAAAAATATTATTATTACAATTTTTTTTCTAAAATATTGTGGAAGCTTTCAATATGTTCTTGAACAGATTTTTCAGCTAGGTTAAAATCTTTTTTGTTTATCGCATTATAGATATTCATATGTTCATTAAAAGTTTCATTTTGTAGATAGGGAAGAGTTAATAACCTGCACTGACCGATTGAAGCTCGTAAATTCTTTAAAATATTTTGAAGTACTGAGTTTTTAGTAGATTCATAAATAATTGAATGGAATTTATCATCTTGTATCAGCATTTCTTTTATATTTTTTTTCTTTAAGGATTTTTTATATTTATCAAGACTAGATTTAAGATTATTAATTATGGTTTCATTTAAATTTTCTATGCATAACCTCATGGCTAATTTTTCTAGAGATGTTCTAACTAAAAATATCTCTCGAGCTTTATCAATGTTCATTTTATTTACAATAACACCTTTATAAGGTTGTGAACTAACTAAATTAAGCCGTTCTAGCTCTCTTAGTACTTCTCTAATAGGTGTCCTGCTTACTCCTAGTGTTTTTGTGAGTTCTGCTTCAATAAGCCGGTCTCCAGGTTTAAAATATCCAAAAATAATTGCATTAAATAATTTGTTAAATACTTCACTTCTTACGATGGGAATTTTTTTTATCTTTAAAATAGATTTATTCATTTTTACCACAATAATTAAAATAATAATTAAAACTTGACATTTGAAAGGGAATTTTTTATAATGTAATAAATTGTATACCATATACAATTTGTTACATTATAAACCCCACCATACTATAATAATAGTTAAGTCCACTAATTGCAAATAAAATTTTGAAATTCGTAGATACTTATTATTACTAATCTTAATATAGCATAATAATATATTAAAACTAAGCAATTTTATAAAAGACAATATACATAAAATAAAAGTTTAAGATTGCACTACTTCCTACAAATATTTAGTTAATTAATTGTATTTTTAGTAATGTAGATTGAAATATCTTATTTTCTTAAAATTTATAAACACTAAAAATATGTTAATTTCATTATTCTTTACGAATTAGGATTAGAAATTTGCTTGGGGAGGATACAATACAGCTATGAAGAAAATAATTTTAGCCAAAATGGGGCTAGATGGACATGATAAAGGTTTAAAAATAATTGCTAGAAGTTTAAGAGATGCTGGAGAAGAAGTAATTTACTTAGGATTGAGACAAAATGCTGAGGCAATTATCCAAGCTGCCATTCAAGAGGATGCCGAGACTAGTGGTATTAGCATTCTGTCAGGAAGTAAAATTCCCTTAGCAAAGAAGTTGCTGTCATCAATGAAGAAGAATAAGGTTAATTTTAGGGTTTTATTTGGTGGAATAATATCTAAAGAAGATATCATTACTTTAAAAAAGATAGGTATATCAGAAGTATTTCCAGTTGAAACTAGTCTAAAAGAAATCATTGAATCTTTTAGAAATGAAAAATGGATAAATATTGAAGAAAATACAAATAAAGACGAAGATATTAAAGAAAATATTGATAATAAAATTAACATTGAAATTGATGTAAAAACAGAATCCGGTATTCCGATAAAAAAAGTCTATACAAAAGAAGATGTTTCTTTTTTGGAAGAAGACAAAGATTTGGGATTACCTGGAAAATATCCCTATACTCGTGGACCTTACGAAACGATGTATCGGGGAAAAGTTTGGACCATGCGTCAATATGCTGGTTTAGGTACTGCTGTTGAATCAAACCATAGATATAAATATTTATTAAGCCAAGGACAGACGGGCTTAAGTGTAGCCCTAGATCTACCAACCCAGTTAGGTTTTGATTCAGATTGTCCTGATATAGAGGAAGAAGTTGGTAGAGTCGGTGTGGCCATTGATACGGTAGAAGATATGTATACTTTATTTAAAGATATTCCTTTAGAAAAAGTAAGTGTAAGCTTTACCATTAATTCTACAGCAATTGTTATTTTAGCCATGTTTGTTGTTATGGCAGAAGAAAAAGGATATGACCTAAAAGCTTTAAGCGGCACAGTACAGAATGATATGATTAAAGAGTTCTTGTCAAGAAATACATTCATTTTCCCCCTAAAACCTTCTTTAAAATTAGCTGGCGATATCATCTCCTTTTCGAGTAGATATTTACCAAAATTTAATTCAATTAGCTGTGCCGGATATCATATTAGAGAATTAGGTGCTAATGCAGTCCAAGAATTAGCTACTACTTTAGGAGCAGCAATTGTTTATATTGAAGAGGTGCTTAAGAGAGGTATACCAATAGATAGCTTTGCACCTCGTTTATCTTTTGAACTTTCCTGTAATCAAGATTTTTTTGAAGAAATTGCAAAATTTAGAACCGCTCGGAGAATGTGGGCGCGGATTATGAAAAATAGATTTCATGCAAAAAATGAAAAGTCTTTAAAATTTAGGGTATTTTCAGGAGGAAATGGAATTTCTTTAACTGCAAATGAACCCTTAAATAATATTGTCAGATGTGCTTTTCAATGTTTGGCAGGAGCACTAGGAGGTGCACAAGCCATTCATGTTCCAGCATATGATGAAGCTTATACAATTCCCACTGAAGAATCGGCTTTAATTTGCTTAAGAACCCAGCAGATTACTGCTTATGAGACCGGGATTATCAAAACGGTAGATCCTTTAGCTGGTTCATATTATATTGAGAAACTAACAAATGAGCTTGAAAATAGAGCAAATGAGTTAATGGAAAGAATTGATAAAATGGGTGGACTAGTAAAATGTATTGAGAATGGATGGATAATGGAACAGGTAATTAAGGCTGCCCATAGGACTCAAAAAGAAATTGAAGAAGGCAAAAAATTCATAGTTGGAGTGAATAAGTTTGTTTCTGAAAAATCCAAAGAAAAGAAATTTAAAATTGAGAAAATACCAGATTGTATTTTAAAAAATCAAATAAAAAGGCTAAAAAAAATTAAAGAGAAGAGAACATATAATGAAGTAAAAGAAAAAATTGACGAATTAACTAAAGCAGCTGAAATTGGTAAAAATGTATTTCCCTTTGTTTTGGAAGCAGTTAAAGTTAGAGCAACAATTGGAGAAATTACCGATGCGTTAAAAAAAGTTTATGGGGAATATAAAATTATTTAAGGGAGAGATAAGTGAATAGTTTAGATGGAATTATGGTTATTGATTTAACTCAATTTTTATCTGCTTCATATTGTGCTCAAATTTTGGGTGATTTAGGCGCAGATGTAATAAAAATTGAAAGGCCTGGCACTGGTGAAGTATATAGAAATTATGGTCCAAAATTTATAAACGGAGAGAGTACCAGTTTTTTAAGCATGAATCGAAACAAAAAAAGCCTTTCGTTAAATTTAAAGAAAGAAAAAGCAATAAAAATAGTAAAAGAATTAATAAAAGAATCAGATGTATTAATTGAAAATTTTATACCAGGGAAATTGAAAAAATATCATTTAGATTATCAATCTGTTAAATCAATAAATCCCAAATTAATCTATTGTTCTGTATCAGGGTATGGATATACCGGCCCTTATGCCAGTAAGGGCGGTTTTGATTTAGTTGCCCAAGGTATGTCGGGGATTATGAGCGTAACAGGCAACGAAGATGGTCCACCAGCAAAAGTAGGATATGCTATAACAGATATTGGGGCTGGAATGTATGCCGCCATAGGTATATTAGCTGCTTTAATTGCTAGAGAAAAAACAGAAGAAGGTCAATTTGTAGACACTTCTTTGTTCGAAACCGGTGTGGCATGGGGAATGATGTCTGTTTTAAATTATTTTGCTGATGGAAGCATTCCAAAAAGAATGGGATCTGCGAGCCCACAAAATGCTCCTTATCAAGCTTTTGAAGCAAAAGATGGAGCTTTTACTGTTGGAACTGGTAATGAAGTTTTATGGAAAAAGTTTTGTGAAATTTTTAATATTTCTTATCTAACAAATGAGCCTGAATATTCCACCAATGCTTTAAGAGTAAAAAATCAGAAATCTCTTTCCTTAAAAATTCAGAATGCTGTAAAGAATTTTAGTACACAAGATTGTATTGATCGATTAGAAAATGCAGGTATTCCCTGTGGACCGATTAATACATTAGATAAAGTAATAAGTGACCCGCAAGTTAGAGCGAGAAATCTGATTGTAGAAATGAATCATAAAAAAGCTGGGAAAGTAAATACATTAGCATTTCCGGTTAAATTATCTAAAACTCCAGCTAACATTCGATTAGCACCAGCACTACTTGGAGAACATACTGTAGAAATTTTAAATAAGCTAGGTTATCAAGATAATAAAATTATGCAATTAGAAAAAGAAGGGGTAATTGAGATTTATAGGGGGGACTAATTAATGAGTTTGCTAATTAAAAACGGAGTAATTGTTCATAGTTGGGGGAAAGTTAATGCCGATATATATATTAAAGATGAAAAGATTAAAGCTATTGGTAAAGATTTGGCTGCTTTGACCAATAGAGCGACCCGTATTATTGATGCGAAGAATTGTTATATATTGCCGGGGATTATTGATCCACACGTACAACTAGAAAGTGCTTATAAAGATACCATTATGACAGATGATTTCTATTCCGGAACAAAAGCTGCAGCTTTTGGAGGTATAACTACCATAATTGATTTTGCTGTACAGGAAAAAGGTAATTCTGCGTTAGAATGCTTAATAAAAAGGAAAAATCAAGCTAATCCGAAAGTATGTGTTGATTATGCACTTCATGTTGGTATTACTGATCCTCGGGACGATGTATTAAAAGAAATACCGAAGATAATTAATAAAGGAATAACTAGTTTTAAGACTTATATGACCTATAGAGATAGAGGAAGGATGGTAGATGAAGCTGAGCTTTTCAGAATTATGGCAGAAGTGGCAAAATATAATGGAATAGTAGAAGTCCATCAAGAAAATAATGCTTTAGCCGAGTATATGACTAATAATCTGATAAAAGAAAAGAAAACAACGAGTGAATATTTTACATTAAGTAGGACCGAGATTGTGGAGAGTATTGCTACTGCCAGTGCGATTCTTCTTTCTAAGGAAACTAAATGTGATTTGTATATACATCATATTACTTCAAAAGAAACAGTAGAATTAGTTCAATTAGCATGTTCGAAAGGAATAAGAGTGTTTGGCGAAACTTGTCCCCACTATTTAGTTTTAGATGATTCAGTTTATAAAAGGAAAGATGGTCACCGTTATATTATGAATCCTCCTATAAGAAATAAAAAATCTCAAGAAAGTTTATGGAATGGAATAAGGGAAGATCTTATAAAAACAATAGGAACAGATCATTGTTCTTATACCTGCGAACAAAAGGATAAGCATAGAAATAATTTTTGTAAGGTTCCTGCTGGTGTACCTGGTTTAGAAACTTTATTACCTATTATTTATACCTATGGAGTAGAGAAAAATTTAATTTCTATTGAGAAATTAGTGGAGTTATTGAGTACAAATGTGGCAAAAATATTTGGACTATATCCAAAAAAGGGAATTATACAAATAGAAAGCGATGCTGATTTAGTAATATATAATCCTTACCCGGATTATTTATTAAGGGTAAAAGATTTACATATGTCAACTGATTTTACCCCTTTTGAAGGTATGAAATTAAAAGGAAAAGTTGAAATAACTATTTTAAGGGGAAAAGTAATAATTGAGGGAGAGAAATTTAAAGGAGTTGCAGGCGCGGGTCAATTTATAAGGGGAAAAAGAGGTGTATATTGTTGAAGTATGCGTTAAATGAGAGAATTAAAGGATCTTTTATTGAAGCAGATAGATGTCTAAATTGTTGGGATGCGCCTTGCAATATTGATTGTCCAGCCGGAATAAATGTTTCAAGTTTTATCAGATCATTAAGTAAAGGTGATTATATTGGTGCTAAAGAAATTATTGAAAGAGATAATCCATTTGGGTATATATGTAGTTGGATATGCCCCCAGGAAGTCTTATGTCAAAAAAACTGCATTGCGGCAAAACTAGGTAGAGCTATTGACATTCGAACTTTACAAAGATTTGCAATTGAGAATTTTCGAAAGGATTATAAAGGAAATATTTTTTTTAGTAATTCTGAAATTGATGAGGTTAGTATAAATATTAATGGGAAAATTCATGTTGAAAATATTTTTAAAATATCTAATTACGATCAAGAAAGAAAGAAGGTTGCGGTTATAGGAGCTGGTCCTTCTGGTTTAACGACTGGCTTGTTTTTATTAAAGATGGGTTATCAAGTTGTTGTATTTGAAAAAAATCATTTGGCTGGAGGCAGAGTAACTTATGGTATTCCAAATTTCCGATTACCAAAAAAAATTGGTTTAGCCGAGATCCAATCAGTAAGTCGTTTATTAAAAATTAAATATGGAAAAGAACTTGGCAAAGATATTTCTATATCAAAACTTTTTGAAGAAGGCTTTTCTGCAATTTATCTGGCTATTGGAAAATGGAAGGAGAATTCATTAGATATAAAAGGAAGTAATTTAAAAGGATTCTTTCACGCAGATAATATTTTAATAGATAATGATTGGAAAAAAATACAATATCAGAATGCTGCTGTAATTGGTGCAGGAAATGTAGCTATGGATGTGGCGAGAGCCTTAAAAGAAAATAATAAAAAAAGCAATGTATATATTATCTACCGAAGAACTTCCAAGGAAATGCCTATATGGCAAGAGGAAAGAGAAAATGGTTGGGAGGAAGGAGTTATATTTCAATTTTTAAGCTTACCAGTTGAGATAGTGGGTGATAGATCAGCAAATGTTCAAATGATCAAATGTGTAAGAACTTCGCCTGGGAAAATTGATATAACTGGAAGGAAGCAACCAGAAATTATTGAAGGATATGATTTTAATCTACCAATTGATATGGTTGTTGCTGCATTAGGTTATCAACCTAATCGTAATTTATTGATTTCTCAGGGATTAATTACTGACAAAAACGGGTTTATTCTGGTAGATGAGAATTTAAAAACAAACCTTAAAAATGTGTTTGCTGGTGGGGATATAATTGGAATGAATCGGAATACAGTTGTACAGGCTGTTGCAGATGGCAAACGAGCAGCAATAAATATTCATAAACATTTATTAGATAGAGGTGAAAATATTGGTTAAACCAAATCTGGAGGTTGAGTTTTGTAATTTTCGATGTGAAAATCCTTTTCTGCTTGGAGCTTCGCCAGTTTCTCGAAACGGAGAAATGATTGAAAGAGCTTTTCAAATGGGATGGGGAGGGGCAATTACAAAAAGCGTTGCATTGGAGCAAGATTTAAAGGATTGCAGCTTATCACCCCGTTTTGTAAATATAAATAATGGTGGTAGTAATATTAAGCCTAGCTTTAGAAGGATTGGTATGACAAATATTGATTTTAGAATTGATGAAAGTTTAAAAGATACACTTGATAGTTTTGCTAAAGTGAAGAAAAAGTTTCCCCATAAATTTTTAGCAGTAAGTATAAAGTCAGAATATAAAGAAAGAAACTGGAAAAAGCTAACTACCTTAGCAGCTAATACTGGTGCAGATGCCTTAGAATTATGCCTTTCTTGTCCTGATTCTGGAAAAGATAATTTTTGTTGTAGTAGAAGTAAAGGGTACCAAAACATAGAACAATCTATCGGTCAAAATGAATCTGCCATAAAGAATGTTTTGAGTTGGGTAAAAGAAATGACAGAATTGCCGTTAATTGTAAAATTATCTCCCAATGTGAGCGATATAAAAAAAATAGCTCATGCGGCTAAAGAAGGTGGAGCGAAATCTGTGGCTGCAGCGAATAGTATCAAAAGCATCTCAGGATTTAATTTAAGAACTTTAGAGCCTCTTCCAACAATTGAAGGGATTACTTCTGTTGCTGGATTATCAGGCCCTGCACTAAAGCCTTTAGTTCTATATTATGTTTCAGAAATCAAAAAAGAGAAAATAACGGATTTAGACATTTCAGCATCAGGGGGAATAACCTGTGCTCATGATGCAATAGAATATTTATTAGTTGGAGCAAATACATTACAAATTGTAACAGAAGTAATGTGGGAAGGTTTTAGAATTATTGATGAATTGCGGAATGGTCTGAAAAGGTTTATGAGATATCATAATTTTCGTAGCGTAAAAGATTTTATTGGTATAGGTAACAGAAAAATTAAATCTTCTAGTAAGGATTTAAGTAGAAATCAGCAAAATATTTATAATATTGATAAAGATAAATGCATTGGGTGTGGTAAATGTTATGTTGCCTGTAGGGATGGTGGATACGAAGCAATTTCATTTTCTCAAGATAGAATTGCAGAAGTAATAAAGGATAAATGTACTGGTTGTACTTTATGTAAGGTAGTTTGCCCTGTCCCTGATGTAATTTATTTTACAGATAAGAACAATATGGAGAATATAGTTAATGAGAGTTGAACATATTGGTATAGCGGTTAGAAATTTAAAAGAAATGATTGAGAAGTTTAAAAAAATTTATCCTGATTTGCAATTCTACACTGAAAAGACTGAAAATGGTGAAATGCAAATAGCTTTTTTAAAGTTTGAGAACATAGAAATTGAGCTGTTAGAATCTTTAAAAAAGGGATCAGTAATTAATAGTTTTATCCAAAAAAAAGGAGAAGGAATTCATCACATAGCATTAGAAGTGAAAGATATTAACGAAAGCATGGCTAAATTGAGTAATTCTAATATTAGATTGATTAATAATAAGCCCAAAATTGGTTCTAAAGGTAGTTTAGTAGCATTTTTACATCCAAAGGATTTTAACGGAGTTTTACTGGAGTTGTATCAAAAAAAAGAAATGTAAAGAAGGAATAAAAATATTATAAGGAGCTTAATTTTTGGAAAGAATTATAAAAAATATTTTAAAATTAAAAAATATTGTTAAAACATTTCCCGGTGTAGTTGCTAATGATTATATTAATTTACAAGTCAAAAGGGGAAGCATTCATGCTTTATTAGGTGAAAATGGAGCAGGCAAAAGTACTTTAATGAATATTCTAGCGGGTTTATATGCATCAGACAGTGGTGAGATATACATAAATAATAAAAAGGCAAGAATAAATGGCCCAAAGGATTCGATAAATTTAGGAATTGGAATGGTACACCAACATTATAAGTTAGTAGATACTTTAAAAGTAGCTGAAAATATAATTATTGGATTGCCTGAACAAAAATGGATGATTAATAATAGAGTACTTTTTGATAAAATAGCTTCTTTATCTAAAAAATATAATTTACTCGTTAGACCAAATGCACTGGTAAGCGATCTTTCAATTGGAGAGAAACAACGAGTTGAAATAATTAAAATGCTCTATCGAAATGTAGAAATTTTGATATTAGATGAACCTACCTCTGTATTAGCTCCTCAAGAATGTCAAAATTTATTTAAGACTCTCAGGGAAATGAAGGGCCAAGGCAAAACAATAATATTTATCAGCCATAAATTGAATGAAGTTATGGACATTGCGGATATGATTACAGTTTTAAGGAATGGTAAGGTAATAAAAACTATGAAAAAAACTGATACAGAACCTAGAAAATTGGCTCGAATGATGGTTGGTAAAGAAATAGAATCTATTTCAAAGAATATTTTAAAAGATTTAAAAAGAGTAGAACCAGTTTTAGTAGCTGAGGATTTAAGAGTATTAGGGGATGAGGGAGAAATTGTGTTAAATAATATATCTCTTTCTATTAAAAAAGGTGAAATATTAGGCATTGCAGGTGTTTCAGGTAATGGCCAGAAAGAATTAGCTGAAGCCTTAACCGGATTACGACCATTAGTTAATGGTAGAATATTTATTCAGGGAAAAGAAATGAGAAGTCTTAAGCCTATAAATTTTATAAATAATGGTATTAGTCATATACCGGCTGATCGTATTGGTGTTGGTATAATACCTGATTTTAATTGCATTGAAAATGTTATTTTAAGAATTTATAAGAAAAAACCTATTAAGAAAGGTTTAATGCTTGATTTTAAAAAGGCAAGTGAAATTGGAAATCAGTTGTTAAACAGATATGATGTTAGAATGTCTTCATCTTATATGCCAGTTAAATTACTTTCAGGAGGAAATATTCAGAAACTTATTTTAGCAAGAGAATTATCTTGTAATTCACAGCTAATTATTGCCATGCATCCAACATATGGTTTAGATGTGTCTGTTCTTAATAAGGTACATAAATTTCTTTTAAAAGAACAAGAAAACGGAGTAGCAATTTTGTTGATTTCTGAAGATTTGGGTGAAATATTAACTTTATCTGATGAAATTTCAGTAATGTATAAAGGGGAACTAACTTCAAAGAGGTCAAGGAAATATTGCACAATTGAAAATATCGGATATGCAATGATGGGCATAGATAAGGAAATAAAGGAGGAGAAATTATGATTAAAATTGAAAGTAGAAGAACTACACAAATATCAACAGCTATATGGGTAGGTATTTTATCTGTATTAATTTCTCTATTAATTAGTATCATAGTTTTGCAATTTATGCATTATCATCCAATTAAAATTTTTTTAACAGTCTTTAGTAAAACATATTTAAGATTGGATGGAATATTAGAAAATTTAGTGTCATTAATTCCACTATCTTTATGTTCTTTAGCAGTGGTGGTGCCTGCTAAAGCTGGTTTTTGGAATATTGGAGTTGAGGCTCAATTTTATATGGGGGCGATAGGCGCAACAGGGATAGCTCTGGCTTTCCCTAATTTACCTGGACTATTCTTAATTTCATTAATGTTAGTTGCTGGAATATTATTATCTGGTTTGTTTGGATTTATTTGTATTATTCCCAAAATTAAGTGGGGGGTAAGTGAGATTCTAACAACACTACTTTCTATTTTTATTGTAAATTATTTTGTAAAATACTTAGTCTATTATGCATGGGAAGATCCTAAAACAGTTGCAGCTCAAACTCCGGAATTTGTTAATGCAGCAAAACTTCCAATTTTAATTCCAGATTCCAGACTCCATTATGGATTTATTCTGGCTGTATTATTAGTATTAGGTATTGGTTTTATTTTAAAACGTACAATTTTTGGTTATGAGCTTCGATTAACAGGAGCAAATCCTAGGGGGGCTGAATATGCTGGAATAGACATTAAAAAATATGCTTATTTCTCTATGATCATTGGAGCAGCTTTGGCAGGTATAGCAGGTGTACTGGAAGTTTCTGGGGTAGTATTCCGTTTGCAACCCACTATTTCAGCTGATTATGGGTTTTCGGCTTTTGTAATTGCTTGGGTATCTAGACTAAGTCCTATTGCTATACTTTTTATTGGATATTTATTTTCTGGTTTAGAAGTGGCGGGCTTTAAAATGCAGATGATGGGACTACCTTCATCGATAGTAGCTATGTTAAAAGGATTAATATTATTATTTGTATTAGCCGGAGAAACCTTAACTTTTTATAAATTTTCTTGGGTTAGAGAAAAGAAAAAGTCAGAAAAAATTAAAAAGATAGAGAAAGCACAAATATCAAATTAAAACAATAAAGTTGCTATCAAAGAAGAATATGAAGGAGGCGAGTAAAAAGCTAATGGATTTTAGAACTATAGTATGGATAATTTCGATGGGAATGACGGCTGGGACTCCCTTATTATTTTCCTCGGTTGGAGAAGTATTATCAGAAAGAGCCGGTGTATTAAATATAGGGATAGAAGGATTTATGTTAATGGGGGCTATGACAGGATTTATGGTTTCTTATCAAACAGGGAATAAATGGATTGCACTTTTAGCGGTTATAGGGGTGTGTTGTATATTAGGTTTGATATTTAGTTTTGTTTTGATTACTTTGCGAGCAAATCAAATAGCTGCAGGAATAGCTTTCACTATTCTTTGTGCTGGTTTGAGTACTATTTTAGGCAAACCTTTTATTGGAGTTGTTGCTCGTGATACATTTAAAAAACTGACTTTATCCAGTCTTGATAAATTTCCTCTATTACAGTTGTTATTTAAAAAAGATTTATTAGTATTTATAGCATTAGCCCTTGCGATAATTGCGTGGGTATTTGTCTATAAAACAAAATATGGTTTGCATTTAAGAGCAGCCGGGGATGATCCAAGCACCCTTGATAGTTTAGGAATTAACGTTATTGTCCAGAGGTATATTTATACAACCTTAGGTAGTATTTTAGCAGGAATCGGGGGAGCCTATTTATCATTGGCTTATAGCCCAAGCTGGATAGAAGGGATGGTGGCTGGTCGTGGTTGGATAACTATTGCAATAGTTAATTTTGCTTTATGGAATCCTCTATATGCCATTGGAGGAGCTTATTTATTTGGAATTTTCTATATCCTAAGTTTTCGTTTAGAAGCCGCAGGGATTGCTGTACCTTCTTATTTTTTAAGAATGTTACCGTATATATCACCTATTATAGTTTTAATTCTATCTAAGCTTAGAAATAAAAAGAATTACATGCCCAAGTATCTTTGCTTACCTTATATAAGAGAAGTAAAATAACTTTAAATGGAGGTGATAATATTTTAATTAAATAAGAGTGTCTAGTAAAAAAATTTTTAAGTTCAATAAAAGGAGGTTATGGAATGAAACATAAATTTTATTTTTTGTTAATAATGTTTGTATTAATTGTATTGTTAAGTAATATAACTTTAACTGTTATTGCTGAGGAGAAATTAAAAGTAGCCTTTGTTTACAATGCTGCTGTAGGTGATTTCGGCTGGTTTTATGGACATGACAGAGCTAGAAAGATTACAGATGAAGAATTGGATTTTGTAGAGACTTCGTTCTTGGAAAATGTTACCCCAGGGGCAGTTGCAGAAAGAGTTATGAAAGAGCTGTGTAAAGAGGGTTATGATGTTATTATTCCCGCAAGTGCAGATTTTGAAGCTGATGCATTGAAGGTAGCAGAGCAATATCCCAATGTTAAATTTTTAATATGTGCTGGAACAGTTAAAAAAGAGCCTAATGTAGAATCTTTTTTTCCTAAATCCACTCAAGTCTGGTATATGTTAGGTCAGGTAGCAGGTAAATTAACTAAAACTAATACTATAGGAATGGTGGGAGCGGTTGTTCATCCTTTGGATTTACAAATTCAAAATGCTTGGATGTTAGGAGCTAGATCAGTTAATCCTGATGTAGTACAAAGAATAATTTATATTAATACTTATTATGACCCTATCGCTGAAAGAGATGCTGCATTAAGCTTGATTGATGCTGGTGCTGATGTACTCGCTCAGGCGACTAATACTCCTGCTCATGTTCAAGCAGCGGAAGAATATGGAGTATATGCAATGAGCCAGTTTGAAGACATGAGACATTTTGGGCCTAACGCCTACGTATCTGGCGATCTATTCTTCTGGGAAAAATATTATATTCCTACTTTAAAGGCTATTTATGAAAATACATGGGAACCTAGGGTGTGTACTCCTGATTTGACTAGCGGTGTTGTAGATATGGCTGAATTCGGTCCTATGGTGACTAATGAAATGAAGGCAATGGTAGAAGAAAGTAAAAATAGAATGCTAACAGAGGATCCTGAATTCTTTTGGGAAGGTCCGATTTATGATGTGAAAGGCAATTTGAAAGTAAAAGAAGGCGAAAAACTTACAGATGAAGAACTGTTAGAAATGAATTGGTGGGTTGATGGAATAATTACCTCGATGAGATGACCAGCAAATAATAGATTTATTATTTACCGGGTGTAATTAATTTTAAATTACACCCGGTTCAATTGTTAATTGTTTTAATTAAATGCTAGAGGGTGATTTCTTTGTTTAATGATAAACGAAGTAGAAAAGTCGCGTTAGTAGCTAATTGTATAATTAATCAGAATGCAAAAGTTGATGAATATGCATTATATCCAGCAATGGTTCCGGGGTTTGCAAGTCTTTTAGAAAAATATGGTTTCGGTATTGAACAAATGCCATGCCCTGAAATGTATACAGCAGGAATCCGTCGTTGGTGGCAAGTAAGTGAGCAGTATAGTACAACTGGATATATAAGGAATTTTACTTTTTTAGCAAATATAGTTTTAGATTTAGTTGAAGATTATATAAGAAATAATTTTAAAGTTGTATTAATTGGCGTAGATGGCAGTCCTACTTGTGGTGTAAATTATACAGATACAGATCAAGAGAATCAATGGATAGGAAGTCCTAATATAAAATTTAAAAAAGAAGAAGATTATATAAAAAAAGGAGAAGCCCCATTTATTAAAGTGCTAAAAAAACAGATTTATTTAAGAAATTTGCCAGAAATACCTATGATTGGGTTACCCATGGATATTCCTAGAGAAAAAATTAATCTAAAATTGATTGAAGATTTTTTAGCTAAAATGTAGGATTTTTTTAAATTTTGAACGAAATTTGTTATAGAAAATAATAAAAATATTGGAGGAGGTAGTTATGGGTTTTTTCGAAGACAAACTTTATTCGATGACCATTAAAACTGTTGAAAAGGAAGCCGAAACTCCCTATTTAAAAGAACTTGTCGAAGGTACATTACCTATTGAAAAATTTAAATTCCAGGTAAAGCAAAATTATAATTATTTAATTGAATATGCAAAAGCTTGGGCAATAGGTTTAGCTAAATGTCAAGATTATAATACTATGATTTTTTGGGCTGAATTAGTAGAAGAAACAATTAAGCATGAAATTTCTTTTTATATAAAGTACTGGAAAGAAAGACTAAATATTTCAATAGGGGAGTTTGAAAGTACCATTATGGCTAACATAAAACGGTCTTATACGTCTCACGAACTTGCTCGTAGCTGGGAAGGTGATTTAGCTGAACAGGTCATATCACTTTTACCTTGTGATATTGTCTATTGGGAAATGGGGAAATATTTGAAAAAGAGATGCAAACTTCCAGAAGGAAACATTTATAGAGAATGGATTGAATTTTATACTACTGGTTGGTACGACGAAATTTGTGGAAGATTAATTAATTTAATCAATGATTTGACCAAGAATAAAACACCAAGGGAGTTAGCCCGATTAGAAGAAATATATGCAATAGGCTGTAATTATGAATATTTAAGCTGGAGAGATATGTATTATAAGATGGAAACCTGGCCTATCGAAGATATTTTTCCCAAGAAGTTTACCACTTTTAAAAATTAGAAAAATAATATTATTCGAAAGGAGAAAAAAATGAGAGCTGCAAGGGTATATAGAGCAGGAGAAAAGTTTAAAATTGAAGATATTGAAAAACCAAGGCTGGAAAAGAACACAGCCATAATAAAAGTGAAAGCTGCCGGAGTTTGTGCTACTGAATTAGATTTTATAGAGGGAATATTCCCTATTGATCCAAGCCCGTTAGTTCCCGGTCATGAAATTTCTGGGGATATTGAAGAGATTGATCCGGCAATTAGAACAGAATTTAAGGTTGGTGACAAAGTAGTTATTTATAATGTTATGAATTGCGGTTTATGTTGGTATTGTAGAAATGATTTTGAGAATGATTGCCCCAATCGGAAAGGCCAAATAGGTTTTACGGTAAATGGCGGATTTGAAGAATACGTAAAAGTTCCGATCAGCTCTTTAACTCATTTACCTTCTAATGTTTCTTATGAAGAAGGAGCAGTTTTGGCTTGTAGTGGGATGACTGCAGTTCACTCTACAAGGAGAGCCGGCGCTAAGATGGGAGATATCGTAGCAGTAAATGGAATTGGTGGTGTAGGGTTAATGTGTATTCAAGTTGCTAAAATATGCGGAGCTCGGGTTATCGGTATTGCTGATTCTGAAGAAAAGGCAGAATTGGCAAAAAAAGTAGGTGCCGATGATACTATTATTGTTTCTCCCCCATATGATGGATATAAAAAATTAGGAGAACAAATAAGAAAAATAACTAATGGTAAAGGATTAGATGTTTTCTATGAATTAGTCGGAACAACGAATACCTTAAATGCTGGAGTCGATTCTGTTGGAATCGGTGGTAGACTTATGATTATTGGCTATAAAGCTGGACAAAATTTAAATTTTTACCCAGTTGATTTGTTAATAAAAGAAGGCCAAATATTAACTTCTGTAGCAGGTTGTAAAAGAGATCTTGAATTATCATTACAATTTGCAAATGAAAAAAGAGCCAATCCTATTATTACTAATAGAATTCCATTGGAAAAAATTAATGATGCCATACAACTAATCATTGACCGCAAGATAAAAGGGCGAAGCGTAATTATGATGGATATGAAATAATTAAATTTCTAAATAATTAGAAAAGTATAAAAAAGAGATATGATTAGAAAGATACATTTTTTTTTAAAACTCCCAATTACATTAATCGAAAGA
>Ga0114920_10000554_pt1 | contig 16221 bp, 12 predicted proteins | sample ChitaG_FD_88683 | JGI IMG/M metagenome (GOLD analysis project Ga0114920, IMG submission 88683) | Deep subsurface microbial communities from South Pacific Ocean to uncover new lineages of life (NeLLi) - Chile_00310 metaG | ecosystem: Environmental > Aquatic > Marine > Oceanic > Sediment ... | reverse complement strand
TGTTCAGGATGAGGCAAGCTTGAAAAAAGAGAGGACGAGGCTAAAAGCCGAACTCAGTGGAATAAAGAAGAGGCTGGTGAAGGTTTACCGGGATGCTGTGGAAGGAGTTGTGAAGAAGGAAGTTTATTTGAAGTATCAAGAGGAACTTGAGATTGAGGAAGGAGTGATAAACGAAAAGCTGAAGGGACTTGGAAAATTCAATCCGGATTGGAAGAAGGATGTCCTGGAGTTTGTAAAGTGGATGAAGGATATCAAAGCTAATTATATGAAGGCCGGGGAAAGAGTCCGGAGAGAAATGTTAGAGGTCCTGGCAAACCGGATGGTAGTGAATAATGGTGATTATGAAATGGACTGGAGAATGCCATTCGGAATATGGGCAGAACTGAATGAGTCAGATAGTAAAGCCGGTCAGGTAATGGCGTGAAAAATCTGAACTAGAGCGGAGACATTTCCCTGCACCTTAACGTAAACTCTAACTTCATCCCGCCACTTTGGGACAAAGCCAATGAGCGAGATCCAAAGGTTCTCCTGTTTGAATGAAAGGGAAACCCGCAGCTTGAAAGGATGGCTGCATTTATGGAACAATCAGGAAACATAAAGAGAATGAAGAAATACCTTCTCATTTTGCTTCTGGGGGCTGTTCTGTTCTGGCCATCATATCTCCTTTCACAGCGCCTGTATCTGAAACCGGCATTGGGATTTTCTCTTGGAGGAAGTGTCTATGACACCTGGAATCCCACGACCAGTGCTTTTGAATACAGTGTTTCACCCGCGGAAAAAACAAGCCCGGCGTTGGATGTTTCTCTGGAGTTCATTTATCGCCTGAACCCGAGTCTGAGTTTTTCTTTGGGAATCGGGTATGTCTACAGGATGGAAGGATTAAACGGGAGTGAAGGACTGTTCAGGCCGCCGGAGGCCAGCGGCTTTGTGGATTTCTCTTACACTCCATTGTTGAATGCATTAGTGTATCCTGTCTCTTTCTCCGTCATCTACTCTCTTCCTCTTATACTCGAGGGGCGGCTGAATTTACTGGCTGGGGTGGGATATTATATCGGTGAGTTTGACTGTGGTGGTGGGAATTGGTGGAATGAGCCTTTGGATTCTCTTTCCAAATGGCCTCGGCAGGATTGGGAATTTGAGAGCGATGTCCGCACAATCGGTTTTCATACGGGGGTGGGCATAGAGATTGATCTCAGCAGGTATATGGCATTTGTGGCTGAAATCATTTATAGAGGAGTTGTATTCGAGAAATTTGAAACATCTGCCAAATTTCCCTCGGATGTTGAAGATGGAGCAGGAGCCTTAGAAGGAGGCTCGACTTTTTTTTATGCAAAAGGAATCGACGGGGGTGAAGCCCTGGGAGATATAGATTACAGAGTTTCTCAAATTGATTTTTCAGGGTTTGTGTTCCGGATCGGGTTTAAATTTTTATTGAAGTAGTGATTCCGGTAAGAAATTCTTTGTGTTTTTTGCGGTTGGTCGGCTCTATCTGTCCAATCCAATGACAGTTCATCCATTTTACGATTCACTGCATTTAATTTGTAATGTGTCTTGAGTATAATAGACGAATGAGTCTGGGATTTCTGCGAGAGACAGAGGAATTTAAAGGACTTCTCCGGGCTATACGACAGGGAGAAAAAGGGCTAAGAGTCACAGGGCTCGTGGACCCGGCCAAGGCCTATTTTCTTTCTGTATTGGCCAAGGAGTCGAATAAAAGAATCATTTTTATCCAACCGCATTCCTCTTCTCTTCCTAGGATGGAAGAGGAGTGTGGGTTTTATCTGGCTCAGTTTTCATCGAATGTGCACTTGAGTTCTCTGCCTTCGCTGTCAGAAAATCCCTACCAGGAAATATTTCCTCCCCTCGATTCGATCTCATCGAGGATGAGATTTTTCTCTGACTTGATCCGTCGTCAGCCGGTCTTGGTCCTGACTCATCTCCTGGGGCTGCTCAGGCCTTTTCCCGGTCCTCAGAATATCAAGAGTCTTTTTTTGGAGCTGGAAGTCGGGGCGAGTGGAGGACGCGACCGGATCCTTGACATTATTGAGGGATACGGTTACGCACGGGAGGATTTGGTCAATTCTGCTGGAGAATATGCCTGGCGTGGGGGAGTCGTTGATGTTTTTTCTCCATGGCACGCCTTCCCTTATCGCATCGAGTTCAGCGGAGACGAGGTTGTCTCCATCCGGGAGTTCGATCCGTCTTCCCAGCGCTCGATCAAAAGGACGGATCGTCTGTTCCTCCCTTCGCTGCGGGAGTTCCCGAGCTCACCCCAATTCTTCAGGGAATGGGAAGAGCTGGCCCTGGCAAGGGGAGGCACTGTCCCGTGGAAAGATACACATGACAAGATATCTCTTGTGAAGCAGAGGGACTTGTTCCCTTCCTTTTTTTATCTCTCGCTTCTTCATAAAGAGCACTTCGTGCCTTTCACTCACTATCTGAAAAATTATCTCTTCATCATAGATGACTTTGAAGAAGTAGAGAGGGAATGGGAGGAGTCCATCAAGGATTGGAGCGAGCAGTACGAGGAATTGAAGAAGGAAAAGAAGTTTGCCCTTCCTCCGGCAGAGATGTATCTGTCCTCTCTTTGGGAGACGATCAAGAAGGAGGCCATCTGCTGGCAGGAACTCTCTTCCAGGAGAGGGAAGAAGACCTATTCTTTTCCTTTCCAGTCTGTTCCTCGTTTCAAGAATAAGATTCCTTTCTTCATTCGATACTTGAAAGGACTGCAGGAAGAGAGAGAGAGATGCTTCATCTATTTTTCGAGCCAGGATGTGCGTCGGAAACTGGCCAGCCTCCTCTCTCAGCATCAGATCTCACACGTGGAATCTTCCACTCCGTTTATCTTTCCCAAAGATGGAGCAGTCGTTCTTCTTGTCGGGGATCTGACTCATGGGTTCAGCTACCCGAATGAAAAAATCAACTATTTTTCTGAAAAAGATATTTTTACTGAAGAAAAGGTCATCGTCTCTCGTCCGCGGGTCAAGCCCTTCCTGTCCCACTTCCAGGACCTTAAGGCAGGAGATTATGTCGTCCACACGGATTACGGGATAGGGATTTTCAAAGGCCTGGTTAAACTGGATATAGATAAGAGCACCGGCGAATTTATCGAAATCACATACAGGGAAGAGGACAAGCTGTTTGTGCCTGTTGAAGACCTCAATCTGGTGCAGAAATATTCGGCACTCGGAACGAGCCAGCCACTCCTCAACAAATTGGGAACTCTCTCCTGGGAAAGAACGAAGATCCGGACGAAAAAAGCTGTCGAAAAAATGGCGAAAGAGCTTTTGCATCTTTATGCTCAACGGAAAGCCATCAAGGGATTTCCGTTTAGCCACGGAGGCACCTGGGAGTCTGAATTTGAGAGAACGTTTAAATTCGAGGAAACAGAGGACCAGCTGAAGGCGATCAAGGAGATCATGAAGGATATGGAGTTGGAGTCTCCGATGGACCGCCTTCTCTGTGGGGATGTGGGCTACGGGAAGACCGAGGTGGCGATCCGGGCTTCTTTCAAAGCTGTGATGGACGGGAAGCAAGTCGCTGTTCTCTGCCCCACTACTGTCCTGGCCAGCCAGCATCTCCACACCTTCAGAGAGAGAATGGTTCTCTTTCCTGTCCGGATAGAAGGCCTGACCCGCTTCCAGACGAAGGGCCAGCAGAAGAAGATTCTTGAAGATTTAGAAAAGGGACTGGTCGACATCGTCGTCGGAACACATCGTCTTCTCTCCAAAGATGTTCAATCCCGCGACCTGGGTTTGCTGATCGTCGATGAGGAGCAGAGGTTCGGAGTCAACCACAAGGAAAAGATAAAGAAAATGAAGGCCGATATCGATGTCTTAGCCATGAGTGCAACACCCATTCCGAGGACTTTGAATCTATCTCTGACAGGGATCCGAGACATCAGCTTGATCGAAACACCCCCCAAGGACAGGCTGGCCATACATACGGTCGTGACATCCTTCAGCCCGAAGCTCGTGGCGTCCGCCATTAAAATGGAACTGGCAAGGAAAGGGCAGGTGTACTATATCCACAACAGGATTGAGGACATCGATAAGGTTGCCCGAATGATCAGGAAATTCGTTCCTCAGGCAAAAATTGTCGTGATTCACGGGAAAATGCCGAGCACGACACTCGAGAAAAGGATGATTGATTTCATCGACCAGAAATCCAATGTTCTTGTGTCCACCACGATCATCGAAAATGGAATTGACATTCCTCTCGTCAACACCCTGATCGTGGAGCGCTCAGATCTTTTCGGTCTGTCTCAACTCTACCAGCTCCGCGGGAGAGTGGGGCGTTCTTCTCGTCAAGCCGTCGCATATTTTCTTGTCCCTCCGTACAGTGCTCTCACTCCTCTGGCGAGGGAGCGCTTGAAAGCGCTCCAGGAGTTTACGGAGCTGGGATCGGGTTTCCGTCTGGCAGCGAAAGATCTGGAAATAAGGGGAGCCGGAAATTTTTTAGGATCTGAGCAGCACGGATACGTGGAAGCGGTCGGATTCGATTACTACATGCATCTTCTGGAGCAGACAATCAAAGAACTCAAGGGGGAGGCACGGGATGAAATCAAGAGCGAGATTAACTTGAGAGTGGACATACGCATACCGGAGAATTATCTTCCCCAGATCAACCTGAGGCTGAATCTCTACAAGCGGATTTCTTCTGTGGAGGAGTTAGGCGAGATCGAGAAGATCAAGAAGGAGATCATGGATAGATACGGTCCCCTTCCTCAGACTGTCAGGAATCTTCTTCGCTATGGTGTGGTCAAACACCTGGCTCAGAATATAAAGATCCGTTCGATTGACCGTGTGGGAAGGAGAATCGTTTTTAAATTTCTTCCTTCTTCATCTGCCAATTTGGCCCGTTTGACTAAGCTCATCGAAAAATACTCAGGCTCCATCACTCCCCAAGGGGTGATGAGCCTGACCATGCCTGCGGATAGAGACTCTCAGATCATGGATGAAACGACAACCATCTTGAAGGAGTTATCTTTATTGTAATATAATGACTTGTGTTGCTAGAATTGAAGATGATCATGAAAAAAAAGGGTCTGTTATTCTGGGCATTTTGGACTTGCCTCCTTTTCTTGTACATGAATTGCGAGGTTCCGGATTCCCAGGAAGCGACGTCGGTCTTTAACCTCTCTGATCCTCAGAGAAAAAACGACACTATCCTCGAGATCGAAGATGCCGTCTTTTCCAACTCCGACTTTGAAAAATATATTCGTGCGACTCTTGGAGATGACCAGGAAGCTTTGACCGCCGTATCCTTGAGCCGTCTTTTCGATAACTTTATCGAGGAGAAGATTCTCCTCAAGGCGGCACGAATGCAGAATATGATCTTAACCGAAAGAGAAAAGGAAGAATATCTGGCAAGGTTGTCGGATGAACTCAGCACTGAAGAGGGACAGATTTCTTCGGGAGAAATGGATACGGAAATCCTGTTCGAAAGACTGCTGATTGAAAAATACACCTACGAGCTTGTGAGGAACATTGAAGTCAACGATGAGGAGATCAAAGCGTATTATGATAGAAACAGGAGGGATTTTCTGCGGCCGGAAAGAGTGAAGGTCAGCCAGATCTTACTGGAAACCGAGGCGAAGGCTATCGAGATCTTGCAGAGAGTAGAGGCTGCTTCCGAAGAAGAATTCCGGAAGATTGCTCAGGATGAATCTGTCGGCCTGGAGGCTTTGAAAGGTGGAGAGATGGGGGTGTTTGAAATGGGCCAGCTCCCGTTTGAGATGGAAAGGGTGATATTCTCACTCGAGGAAGGAGAGCTGAGTCCTGTGGTAGAATCCTCCTATGGATATCATATCTTCAGGGTAGATGAGAGGTATTCACCGAAACTGATTTCCAAAGAGGAGGCTTCCCCGGCTATCCGAGAGCAAATTCTGGACATAAAGATCAAACAGCGAATTTCCAGGCATATTCAAGATTTGAATATTAACATGGAGTGGACTTTTTATCCGCTAAACCTGCCCTTTCCTTATCAAAGGATTGAAATATGAGACCGATGAGTTTTCTCCTTGCCCTTCTCCTGCTGTTCTCCGCAGCCTTGCACAGCCAGGATGTCATCGAAGAGATCGTCGTAATCGTGAATGATGATATCATCACGCTTTCCGAATACAGGGCAGAGTATCAGGCCAACCTCCAATCACTGCGGGCTCAGCTTCAGGGGGAAGAGTTCAATAGACAGTTAGAACAGATGAGAAAAGGTCTTTTGAATCAGATGATCACGGATGTGCTCCTTTTTCAAGAAGCCAGTAAGATGGAAGGCCTCAACGTTGATGAGCAGATAAAATTGTACATAGACAACCTGAAGAAGGAAAATAACATAGAGTCGGACGAAGAATTTATCCGGATTCTGAGGCAGCAAGGATCAGATTATGACGAGTGGAGGGCAGTTCTCAAGAAGAATATGCTGAAGGAGGCTGTTGTTGTCACAAATGTCCATCAAAGTATTGTCATCGATGAAGCTGAAGTCGTCAGTTATCATAAACTCCATCCAGAGGAATTCACCGAACCACCTGAGTATACGCTGAAATGCATCATAATTTCTTCCAGTTCGGGAAGCGATGAAGGAGTGGAGGCCAAAAAGCGTGAGATCAGCGGAAAGATTGCAGCCGGAGAAGATTTTGGGGCATTGGCCAGCGAATACTCTGATGGACCGGAGAAGGAAACGAACGGAGATTTGGGGATTTTTAAAAAGGGTGAATTGGCAAAGGACCTGGAGGGAGCCGTGGAGAATTTGAAAGAGGGCGAAGTCACTCCATGGATTCAAATGAGGAATGTGTGGTATCTCCTGAAGCTGGAGGAGAAAAAAGAAGCGCGTCTGAAAGCGTTTGAAGAAGCCCGGAAGGATATTGAACAGAGAATATTTGCTGAAAAAGCTCAGGAAAAATTTGAAGAGTTCATGAAAGAACTCAGAGAAAAAAGCTACATAAAAATCCTCAATCCTAATCCTTTAGACTTTTAAAAAAGGGAACAGGCTGCTTTTTCACTTTTTTAATTTATGGAATAAAGATTGCGGCGGCAAAGGCTGTTGTCCAGAGCCCTTTCTTTCCTTCCGCTATTTGAGTGATGTTTCTGGTTTTGACGGTCAATTTGTCGGACAGCTTGTAGAGGCTTTTCTCTTTATTCCAGATCTGGCTGGTGTCAAAATCAACTCCGAGTGTGGTGGCCAGCATGTATGCGGCGAGATCTTCCGCATACTGGCCGGCTTCTTTCTCAGCCTGGCCAAAGGCGTGATGTTCCGAGAGATACCCGTAATGGTTCGGGTCATTCTGAAGGGCCAAGCCCACAGATGCGGATATCATGCGGTGGGCTTCATTCGTTGCGCACTCGCTCATAACTAAAAAGACGATTTGGCCGGGTTTAAGGTGTTTTAATCCTTCTTCTTTAGTGGTCAACTTGCAGTGTGGAGGAAAAATACTCGATATCTTCACAAGGTTGAAGGGAGCTATTCCTGCGGCTCTCAAAGCTTGTTCAAAACTGGCTAATTTTTCCTTATGCTGTCCTTTTCCTTTAGTCAGGAATGCTTTTGTCGGGATGATTGAACTCATGGATTTTCCTTTCCTCAATGGTGTGAATTTGACAGGATGCTTTATTCAAGCTGAATAGCCTGTCCCGGAAAAAAGCCACTTGCTTATTTTTTTGGGCCTAAGGGTTTGGCCTCTTTGAAATCGATCTCTTTTGAAACTTCCCACTTTCCCAGGAGGGCGTACCGCGATCCTTTGATTTTGACAAAGAGGTCGACTGTGCAGGGTTTCCAACCGGGATTGTGCTTAAAATCAACGAGGTTTTTACCTTCGACTCCGTAGTTGCTTTTCATCGAGATGACATCACTCACATCTCCGGGCATCAGTGGTTTTTTTGACCAGGCCGTGAAGAGATTATCTCCCAGGTTTTCCGTTTCTCCCCTCTGTCTGAAAATGGCGTTGAAATAGGCGTACTTAAGAGGTTTATCAGAGAGGTTTTTGACTCGGAATGAGATCGTGGGTACGAGGATCAATTTCGGAGGCCAGGGCGAATAGTATTTTTTGACCCATTTCGATTCCATGTCCATGATTTCGAAATAGGTCTTGAGTTCTTCTATGGTGGGCACCTGGCAGGCGGTATGAAAAAATGTCAAGGCAAGCACTCCAAAAGCAAGAAAAATTCTGAAACTGACTTTAGACATTGAATTTCTCCTCTCTTTATTTAAATATAATTGATGCATGGAAATTATTCAATCTTTTTCCTTTTCGTCTTTTTGCATTTTTCCTGGATTTTGGCTATTGTGAGGATACGATGAAAGATAGAATTCTGAAGTTCAACCTTTATCTCGGATTTTCCGCTCTCATCGGTGCAGCCATTCTTCTGGCGCTTGAGGTTTCTTTGGTCAAAACCTGGTTCTTTTGCCTTGCATGGTGGTCATTCATCCTCATCATGGACAGCCTGAATTACAGGAGGACTCGGAGTTCGCTTCTTTCTGGATCTTTCCGGAATTTTCTATTCACGGTTTTTGTTTCCGTCTTTGTCTGGCTGATCTTCGAGATTTTCAACTTGAGGCTGAAGAACTGGAGCTACCAGGGCCTTCCAGAGAGTCTGCCTTTGAGATGGCTGGGTTATTTCATTGCTTTCGCCACTGTGATTCCTGCGATGATGGAGATTGCCTTGTTCATCGAGAGTTTCCTTAAAGGCAAGAAGCTCGCCCTTTTTAGATTCCGCGCAACGCCTCTCCTCGTGAAAATCTTTTTTGTTTCCGGACTCATATTCATTTTTCTCTTCGTCGCTTGGCCCCGCATCTTTTTCCCTTTTGCCTGGCTGTGTTTTATTTTTCTCCTCGAGCCAGTGAATATCTGGCTGGGAAATCAGTCGTTATGGAAAGACATGGAAAAAAGAGACTGGACCCGGTTCTGGAGCTGGGTGTTCGCTGGACTGGTGGCTGGATTCTTGTGGGAGTTCTGGAATTTCTGGGCAGCCTCACACTGGGTCTACTCCCTGCCGTACTTGGATTTCTGGCGGGTCTTTCAGATGCCTGTTCTCGGTTATACAGGATTCCTTCCTTTTGGCCTGGAGGTGTTCGCCCTTTTTCAGGTTCTTCTCTTCCTGGAGAAAAAAACGCGATCGAGGATTTTTTTAAGGACGGTGATTTTGGTTGCCCTGATTTGTACTTATGCCGGAGCCTTTTTCTTGATCGATACCTTCACACTGAAATGAATACACCCCGTTTTTATTCGACAATCTGCGAGACAAAGACAAGTTCGACATTATACTCGCTGGCAAGGTGTAAATTTTCCCTGAGTGTTTTCAAAGTTTCCTCTATGGGATGACAGATGCCCACAGCCACACCATTTCTTCTGGCCAGCCGGAAAAGTTCGATTAATTTTCCTTTTATGTAATCCTCTTGATTTTTTCCATCCAGGAAGACATGGCGGTAGGCGGAAGGAACTTGCATTTTTTGCGCGATTTCATAAGCGATCGACCTGGTGGTTGTGCGGCTGTCCACGAAGAAGAGGTTCCGGTCCTTCAAGCTTTGAATGATGATTGTCATGAAAATTTCATTCGGAGTGATTTTTGAGCCCATGTGGTTGTTAGCGCCTTTGATATAAGGGACCTGCTCGAGATTGATATCAACGGTTTTCTGGATTTCCTCTTCGCTCATCTGTGAATGGATGAGCCCGTCGATGTTGTTTTCATCATGATTATTAACGGATTCGAGCGGGAGATGAAGAATGACTTCCAGACCGTTTTGGTGAGCGATCTGGGCTGTTTCCTGGGCGAAGGGGCTGAAAGGAAGGATGGAAATTGTCAGAGGTTTCTGGAAGGAACAGAGTTGGCGTATGGCATCCATGCTGTAACCCATATCATCGACGATGATCGCTGCTCTATTCCTTGGCTCTTTACGGAGGGGAACCGGCTCTTTCGTTTCCTCCTTTTCGACTGAAAAGAGGATGATCAGTCCCTTCTCTTTTTCTTCTCCCACCTGCCACAGGTAGTAATCTTTTTCCTCCCCGAGCTGTTTTTCTTTTCCCAGGACGGGAGCGTTGATTTTGGCGAATTCCGATTCCAGGAGGGATTCCAGTTTCCCGTATACCTCCGCAGTGAGGTCGACCATAAGATGAAGTGCTCCTTGTGTGTCCCTGAACTGTTGAACCGATTCAGAAGATATTCCGTTGAGAGTCAGGCTCTTCAGGACAGCCTGTTCCAGTGCTTCCTGACTCATGGCCGCTTTTTTTTCTCCGGAGAGAGCAGAAAAGAAGTATGACCTTTTTTCCTTCTTCCAACTGATGAAGTCCAATCCGATGACGGAAAAAAGAACCAGAAGAGAGAAGACTATGTATATGAGACGTTGAGGTTGGTTGTTCTGATTTTTTTCAGACCTGCTATTAAGCATGAATTATATGTCAGGATGAAGAGGAAAAGCTTTTCTTGAGGTAAATGTCGTCACTTTGATTATCCATCTCGATTTTGATATCCGGTTTGACACCTTTTTCCCACAACTTTTCGCCTGAATTCAGATAAAAAATTCCTGAGGTCAGCAGCAATCCAGTATCGTCTTTCAATCGAAACAATGTCTGTTTGGCCGTGAGACCCGGAGTCTGGAGCCCGATGATTTTTGCCCTTTTGAATTCTTGAAGGACTCCCGCGACGATTTCTGCCGGACCGAGAGTGGCTTGATTGGTCCAGACCACAAGGGGAAGAGTCTCGAGTTCAGGAACTTCCGTGCAGTTAAGATATTCCCTGGATTCTTTTTTTTGTTCAAAGTAGCCGATTTTGGGAGCTTTCAGGAAGATGTTGATGAGCTGACGGGCTTCCTGTATGTCTCCTTCATAACAGTTCCTTAAATCCAGGATCAACGGCTTCTTAGCCGACTGCAGCCGGGGGAGGATTTTTTCTTTAACTGTTTCTACGGCGGGAGAATAGAGATGGTGGATCTTGAGAATTCCGCTCGTTCCCTCGGAAGAAGTCAAAGAGATGGAGTCCTTGAAAAGTAGTGCTCTTTCCACCTTGATCTCCAATGTCTTTTCGCCCCTGAGGATTCTGAGTTTCACGGGTTTCTCGTCTCTGTCTTTGAGATACAGTTTGGCTTCGACCAGGCTCATCATCTGGGATGGACTCTCATCTAGAGCGCTGATGAAATCTCCTACCTGAATTCCGTGTTTTTGAGCGGGGGATTTTTCGATGATCCCGACAACCTGTGGAAAAGAGCCGTATCTCTTATAAAGTACGAGTCCGATATCCTTCAGGTCGTTCTCCGTGCGCTGGCTGTACTTGAGCATGCTTTCCTGGTCCAGATAAGAAGAGAGGACATCCAGGGAATTGACAAGTCCTCTGAAGGCTCCTTTCATGGTTTCTGCCGGGTTTGCCTCCTCAATGTAGTCGTTCTGGATTAAATAAATGACTCTTCCCAGCAATTCGAAATTCTTGGAAGGAGAAAGATTCGAGAAAAGCCCGGGGACCAGGTTTTTTTCAATGATCAAGAGGAGCGAGACGACAGCGAGGACTGTCAGGAGAATGATTTTTGACTTTTTTTTGTTCATTTCTCTCTACGTATGAATTTTGATTGTATCATCTTCTTTTCAGCCATTTCAAGGGATCAACGGGTTTTGCCTTGGAACGAATTTCGAAATAGAGGGTGATTCCTTTTAAGGAGCCGGTATCTCCGACAATGGAGATGGGCTGTCCTGTTTTAACCAGCTCCCCCATTTGGACCAGGAAATCTGCACAGTGGGCATAGATCGAATGGAAGTTCATTCCGTGGTCGATGATGATCACGTTTCCGAACCCTTTATGATAGTCAGAGAATACGATTTTGCCCGGATGGATGGCTTTGACAACCGCCTGGTTTTTTTGGGGAGAGATTTCGATTCCGTTGTTGACCGTGACGGTTCGAAATTGTGGATGGACCTGACGGCCGAAAGTCGACACCACGGCTCCTTCAAGCGGCCAGGGGAGCCTTCCCTTTTGCTCGTAGAGGGGGACGATGAGAATAGGGAAGGAGATCTCGTCTTTGAGGAGTTTTTCTATCAAAAGCTGGAGCTGTTGAGCCCTTTCGTTAAGCTCTTCCAGAGCTTGAAGATGCATCTTCTTGTTTTCCTTTATATCTTTGATGAAGGCTTTCTGTATTCTCTCCTGCACTTCGAGTTCCTGTCTTTTATTCTTGGTTTTCCAGATGAGATTTGAACTTTCCTTCTTTTTCTCTTCGAGTTCCTCTTCTGCCTTCCTGAGCTGTTTAAGAGTATCGATGTAGTTCGCGATAACCCTGTTCTGATACTGGGCCAGAAGGGTTAGGTTTTTGCTCTCGGACACGAGCGTGTTCATGTTCTTGGCCTGGATTATGAACTGCAGCTGATTGAGTTTTCCGAATTTATACATGGTGACAAGGATCTTTTCGATCGAGTCTTTTTCTCTGTCCAGTTTGGCTCTGAGCTGGGGTATTCTCCTTTGTATCGAAGAGAGCTCACGGTTTGTGTTGCCCAACTGCATGGTGTACAGGGAGATTTCTTTCCTAATCAGATTTTTGTTGAAGCCGATCCGGTCCAAGTCTGAGAGCAAGGTTGATTCTTCTTTTTCCTCCTCCTGTATTCTCAGTTTGAGCTGATCGATCTGCCGGGAGATGTCTGCCAGTCGCTTCTTGTATTCTGAGACGTTCTGCTGTCCAGAGATACCAAGAGAGAAGATCAAGACAAAAAGAAGAAGGATTCCGGGAATGATGCGGGATCGTTCAGAAGGATTTTTGCGGAAGTTCATTATTTTTAATGATATCCCGCACGCCTGTTTTTATCAACCCCAAAATTGTATGGAGAAAGCGAAGCTGTTCCCCCTACAAGGAGTTTTGTTAAGGCTAAATCTTCAAGGTCGCTTCAGGGATTTCAAAAATCATTTCAGGTCTTGTCTTTTTTATAGAAGTAGTCGGTTGTGACCTTTCCGACCATCCCGGCCAGGATGATCAGAGACACTATGTTGGGGAAGGCCATAAAAGCATTGGCGATGTCCCCGATGTACCAGACGATGTTCAGGTGAGGTCCCTGGATGTTCGCACCGATAAAGAGCAGGACGATGAAAGCAATCCTGTAGGGAAAGATGATCCGGACACCGAATATGTATTCAAGACACTTTTCCCCGTAGTAACACCATCCCAGGAGTGTTGAATAGCCAAACAGGAAAGAGCTCAGGGCAATGATGTACCCTCCAAAAGGGATGACAGAATCAAAGGCCGCGGCTGTCAGCTTCGTTGAAGTGAGTCCTTCGGATGAGCCAAAGACCGATGTTTTAAGATACATCCCCGTGATGACGATGGTCAGGGTTGTGAGGGTGTTGACGACCAGGGTGTCGATAAAGGTCCCGGTCATAGCGATCAAGCCGTTCCGGGAAGGATCTGAGGATCTTGAAGCGGACTGGGCAATAGCGGCCGAGCCCAGTCCAGATTCATTGGAGAGGAGTCCTCTCCGAACACCTACGCTGATAACCATCCTTAAGGAGGCTCCAACCATACCTCCACCAATAGCTTTGACGGAGAAGGCGGCCTTGAATATGACGGCAAAGGCTTCAGGAAGATTAAGGATGTTCGCTCCGATGATGACTAGAGCTCCACCGAAATAAAAGAGAATCATGGTTGGAACCAGCCGCTCGGACACCGCGCCGATTCTTTTGATCCCGCCCAAAATAACAGCCCCGACCATGGTGAAAACGACGAAGCCCGTCAGCCAGAAGGGGACTCCGAACTGGTCGTTGAAGACCAGAGCCATGGAATTGGACTGGGCCATGTTTCCTGTTCCGAAAAGGCAGGTGAAGGCCCCGCAGATCGCAAAAAACATTCCCATGAATTTGGCCAGCTTTACGTTCTTGATGCCGTGCCGGGCGTAGTACATGGGTCCGCCGGACATTTCTCCTCGTTTATTCTTGATGCGGAATCGGACTCCCAAGAAGCCTTCGGCGTATTTGGTGGCCATGCCGATAAACCCGAAGATCCACATCCAGACAGGCGCTCCTGGTCCACCTGTGGCGATGGCCGTGGCCACGCCGGCCAGGTTTCCGTTGCCGACAGTCGCGGCCAGTGCGGTCATCAAGGCTGCGTAAGGCGAGATATCCCCTTCTTCCTTTTCCGATTTATCTTTCCTCATCGCTCCGCGGAGGACCATCTTCAAGGACAGAATGAGTCGTCGGACCTGGATAAACCGGGTGAGTACGGTGAGCATGACCCCGATCAAAAAGAGGAGGACGACCATCAACGGGAACCACATGAAGTCGCTCGTTTCTTTGGTGAAAACAAGAACTTTATCCAGCAGTGAGGGAGTGATGAAGAGAATGAGTTCGAGGGTTTCGTCCTTTTCTGTGATCTCGATCTCTCTTCTCTCTCCTCCTGCCGGTGTGGCGCTGTAGATGTCTACCCAGAGGATGTATTTTCCGAGTTCAATATTCTGGAAAGTATAGTTACCCTGCTTATCGATTTTAGATTCGAAGCGATATTCCATCCCAAGAGGCTCGAGCAATACAGAGCCATGAGTGTACGGCTCTCCCTTAGTGGTTTCGTTAACTTGGCCTTTGATTTCGGCTGCATTTAAGGAAGAAAATCCAGATATTAAGAAAATTAAGAAAATGATGGCAGAGACTTTTTTCTTCATGGTGTCATTTATCCTCTGAGCGTTTTAATAAAATAGAGAATGAACAGGATGGCTATTGGGGTGAGAAACATCAACGAGAAGACCCAAATGAAGCGCAGTCTGAAACGCGGATTTCCTGATGCGATTTCCTTGATTGCCTTTTTCCAACCCCATATGTAGCCCACAAAGACACAGATGAACAAAGCGCCGACAGCCAGGGAGATATTGCCGAAGGCGAAAGCAATAAAGCCTAAAAATTTGATCTTGGTGAAGAACTCCACGGCTCCTGTGGAGAGGGCGGACGGGATTCCGAGGATAAAGGTGAAGATCCCGATCACCCAGACTGCCTTCTTTCTCGACCAATTCTTCTCGTCAACCAGATAAGAGACTGGGACTTCGAGAAGAGATATGGTCGAAGTCAGAGCGGCAACGGTGAGAAGAGTGAAAAAAAGAATCCCGAAAATGTATCCACCAGGGAGTTTTGATAGTATGAGAGGGAAAATTTGGAATGCCAGGCCCTCTCCTCCGACATCTACAGGTTGTCCGAAGGAAACGAGAGTCGGGAAGATAATCAACCCTGCAAGGAGGGCAACGAAGGTATCAGCAAAGGAAACCCACCCAGCGGATGAGACGAGATTGTCCGATTTGGAGATGTAGCTGCCGTAGGTGATCATCGTTCCCATGCCCAAACTGAGCGAGAAAAATGCCTGGCCGACAGCGAACAGGATCACCGTGCCGTTAAGCTTGGAGAAGTCGGGGTTGAGATAAAAGGAGAGGCCCTGTCCGGCTCCGGGAAGAGTGAGGGCTCTTACTGCGAGCAGCACGATCAGCAGGAAAAGAGCGGGCATCAGGATTTTTGTCCATTTCTCGATACCCTTCTTGACTCCCTTGGAGATGATGAAGATGGTCAGCCCCATCATCAGAGTGAAGAAAATGAAAACCTGGAGGGGATCGGAACTGAAATCTGTGAATATTTGATTCGACATTTCCGCCGTGAGCTCTCCTTGGAAAGCTCCGGAGACTGCTTTAAAAACGTATCCAGCGGCCCACCCCGCCACGACCGCATAAAAAGACAGGATGAATACTCCGGTTAAGATTCCCAGGTAGCCGATGAATTTCCAGGGTGAACCGGGCTTGATGTGGTCGATAGCACCGACAGGATTCCTCTGGGAGTGTCGGCCGAGTGTGAGCTCTGCCAGCATCACCGTGAATCCGATGAAGGCCACAGCCAGGATGTAAACCAAAACGAAAACCGCTCCGCCGTTCTGACTGACTACGGTGGGAAACCGCCAGATGTTGCCCAACCCGATGGCTGATCCCGTCGCGGCGAAGATGAAAGCGACTTTGGAGCCCCAGATCCCTCTTGTGGTTGCTTCCTGGTTCTCCATTTTTCAGTCTCCTTTATCCTTGCATTTAAAATTTTCCATATTTATCCGTATCTTTTACCATAAACAAAAAATATTGTAAAAGATAATTCTGTCAGGGGGAAGCATCTTTATTTCCGTGATAAAGAGACAGTCAGGCAAACTGATTCGTCAGCCCGTGTATTTTCCCCAGCGAGGAAAATCCACTTATTCCTCGGCTCGCTCTCCTCTTCGAGGAACCATGCCCGCTCGCCTCCGGATGGCTTCCTAACC
>Ga0114920_10000553_pt1 | contig 16230 bp, 16 predicted proteins | sample ChitaG_FD_88683 | JGI IMG/M metagenome (GOLD analysis project Ga0114920, IMG submission 88683) | Deep subsurface microbial communities from South Pacific Ocean to uncover new lineages of life (NeLLi) - Chile_00310 metaG | ecosystem: Environmental > Aquatic > Marine > Oceanic > Sediment ... | reverse complement strand
GATCTTGCGCACAATGGCGTCGTTTTTCTCAAGGTAGTCGCTCAGGCGCAGCATGATCGTGTCGAGAATACCGCCAGCCTCACCGGCCCGGACCATGGAAACAAACAAGTTGGTAAAAAGCTTGGGAAATTTCTCGAGGCTGTCGGCCAGGGTATTGCCTCCCTCTACATCAGTCCTAATTGAGTTGATAGTCGATCTTAGCTTGGGGTTTTCTGTCTGCTCGCCGAGAATCGACAGGCACTGCACCAGCGGCAGCCCGCTGTCGATCATGGTAGCGAACTGGCGGGAGAAAATCATGATATCCCGGGTCTTGATCCCGCCGCCGAGGGAGAGCTTGATCTCCTTAGGCTTGGCGTTTATAGAAACCACGATCAGACGCTTGCGCCGGAGATAGCCGATCACCTCCTGGGGGCTTGCAGCAGTGAGTTCGCCGGTATGCGCCTCCCCCTTGACTGTTCTTGCTTTCCAGGTAAAAACGGGCATGGGATTTCACTCCTGGCTTAGATGCTGAGTTTTAACCTGTCTTCCCCGTCCGTCTCAGATTCGATCCCTTCGCCAGCGCTGACTTTCTCCATCTTGATTTTAAGTCGCAGGTCATTGGCGCTGTCCGCGTTGACCAGCGCTTCCTCCAGGCTGATCCGCCCTTCCTTGTAAAGGTACAGAAGCGCCTGGTCGAAAGTCTGCATCCCTTCCTGAGTACCTTTCCCCATAGTTTCCTTAAGCAGCCCTATCTCACCTTTCAGGATCAGGTCCTTGACACGCGGGGTATCGAGCAGGATCTCCACTGCTGCCGCCCGATGACCATCCTTGGTGCGGATCAGGCGCTGGCTGATAATGGATCTCAGGTTGAGAGATAGCTGCATATAGATCTGCGGATGGCGATCCTCTGGGAAAAAGTTCATCACCCGCTCGATCGCCTGGTTTGCATTGTTGGCGTGAAGGGTTCCGAGACAGAGGTGGCCGGTTTCCGCGAACTCGATTGCGTGCTCCATGGTCTCGGTATCCCTGATCTCCCCGACCAGGATAACGTCCGGGGCCTGGCGCAGGGTGTTCTTGAGCGCTGCGCCAAAGGAGTGGGTATCCATTCCCACCTCACGCTGTGTAATGACACTTTTCTTGTGCTCATGAACGAACTCGATCGGGTCTTCGATAGTAATAATATGGCCGGGAGAGCTGGTGTTGCGGTGATCGATCATTGCCGCCAGCGAGGTGCTCTTGCCGCTTCCAGTGGCCCCGACCACGAGGACCAGGCCGCGCTTGGTCATGACAATGTCGGCCAGGCTCGACGGGAGTTTGAGCTGTTCCAGGGTAAGGATTTTCATCTTGATCTGGCGGATCACCAGACCCACCTGGCCGCGCTGCTTGAAAATGTTCACGCGGAAACGGCCCAGCTCCTCATAGGCCAGGGCGAGGTTCATCTCGAAAGTTTCAGAGAATTCTTTGCGCTGCTTTTCGTTCATGATCAAACTGGCCATCTTGTCTGTCTGTTCGCCGCTCAGGATCTCCTCGCCCCAGGACTTGGTGACTCCCTCGACCCGGAACATTGGCGGGCAGTGCGCGGTGATGTAAATGTCCGATGCGTCCACTTCCACCATGTGTTTCAATAGGTCCATGAATTCCATGGTAACCTCATTCTTAGTTTTAGGCTGATTTATAGCTCCAGCGAAAGGCACGGTGCACTGCCGTACCAATTGCAGAAAAATCTGGCAACTGAAATCCCAATCGGAAGATGCCGGTTCAGAAGCTGCGTTCGAACAGTTCCGGATCTGCCGCGTAAACGAGTGCGGCTTCTTTGGTTACGATACCCTTGGAAACCAGCTCTTTGAGGTGCTGATCGAGTGTCTGCATGCCCCATTTATGCCCGGTCTGCAAGGCAGAGGGTAGCTGTGCGACTTTGCCCTCGCGTATCAGGTTTCGCACCGCCGGGGTGCCGATCATGATTTCCAGGGCTGCCACCCTGCCCTTGCCTTCTTTCTTTTTCAGCAACACCTGGCTCACCACGGATCTGCAGCTTTCGGCGAACATCGCCCTGATCTGGCCCTGTTCATCCCCCGGGAAAACATCAACAATACGGTCCACAGTCTTGGGAGCGCTCGAGGTGTGCAGAGTACCGAACACCAGGTGGCCGGTCTCCGCTGCAGTGAGAGCGAGCTGAATGGTTTCCAGGTCTCTCATTTCTCCCACCAGGATCACATCCGGGTCTTCACGAAGGGCGCCGCGCAGGGCGTTTGCAAATGAATGCGTGTGAGGGCCAACCTCCCGCTGACTGATCAGGCAGTTTTTCGACTTGTGTACGAACTCGATCGGGTCCTCGATTGTCAAAATATGCCCGTGACGTTCCTCGTTGATCAGGTCGACTACCGCAGCCAGGGTCGTGCTCTTTCCACTGCCGGTGGGACCGGTCACCAGCACGATACCTTTCTCCAGCTTGGCGAAGTTACGCATTGTCTGAGGCAGGCCGAGCTTGTCGAACGAGAGGATTTCCGAGGGAATGGTGCGGAAAACAGCCCCCTCTCCACGGTGCTGCACGAAAACATTCACCCGGAAACGGGCAATATCACCGAGTTCCATGGAAAAGTCAATATCGTGGGTTTCCTCGAATATTTTGCGCTGCCGGTCGTTCAGGATGTCATAAATCATGTTATGGACTTCTTTTTTGTCCAGCGAGGGCACTTTGACCGGCATCATATCCCCGTGAACCCGGATGCGCGGGGGTTCTCCGGCACTAATGTGGAGATCCGAGGCACCCTGCTTGTGGGCGAACAACAGAAGTTCAGAAATGTCCATGCACTACTCCCAATGTTTGGAAATGGATCGCATTCGGATGTCTTGCAAACCGAAATTAAAAACGGCTCCAGGCACAGCCCGCGGACAGTCACGCTCCCTGGCCGGAAACTTTCAGTCAGCCTACCGGCAGACCTTTTACCGGTGTAAGCGGTATAAAATCAAGCCGCTTCATTGACGTAATTGATTGTATTACGGGCGGAAAACTTTGTCAAGAGTACAATAATCGTAGGGGCAGAAAATAACAGGATAAAAGGGCAAATCGTTAAATTAAGGAAAGAATTACTCTCTATCATCTCTTCAGAGCAATGAGGGCTCACCATTCAGGAAGTTGTCCAATCGAAACTGGACAGTTCGGATGTTTTCCATCCCACGTTGGCTAAAACTGCTTGGAATTATCCAAAATAAAGTATATATTGTTTTTATATGGACGGTTATGGCACATACAATACGAACCGCTGCAGCATGCATCCGGATCGAGTTGCTGTTGCACATTGTCCCGGCTGCGGAAAAAATTTCTGCAAAGAATGCCTTGAGAAAAGCGGCTACTGCCCGGCGTGCAGTTCGTCTGCTGAAAGGTTCTTGGAAGGTTTCTCGGGTGCACTTTCCCGCTGGGAGGCCAATCTGCGTGACCCCAGGGTTGGAAATTATAATAATCCTTCCCCTGGAGGGAAAAAGCTCAGCTTTCCAAGAGTCATTGCAATTATCCTGCTGGTGTTGGCCGGATTTTCTACCCTACATTTTTTCTCTAATTACCACCTCTTTCTCGGTCGGATGCTTCTCAATCAGGGGAATCTGCCCAAAGCACAGCACCATCTTGAGGAAGCCGCCGGTGAAGATCCCAACAACGCCGATTTGCAATATATTCTAGGCAACATCTATCTCCAGCAGGGGAATCTGGATGATGCTATCCAGGCTTACAGGGTCTGCCTCAGACTGGACAGCCTGCATGCCAGTGCGATGAATAACCTCGCCTGGACTTATTCCCAATTGGGTGTCAACCTGGTCGAGGCCCTGGTTCTGAGCAAACACTCGCTGCAGATCGAGCCGGACAATCCTTATTACCTGGATACAATAGCCGAGATTTACTATCTGAAAAAAGAATATTACCGGGCGCTCACTTATATCCGTAAAGCGGTTGACCTGGATCCACCCAATCTAGAATATTACCGAAGAAAAATGGAAAAAATCAAAAAGCTGGCCTATGGCCAGGGACGGTTTCTGGAAGTGTAAAAAGCTATTAATTCAAATCCAGCCCCTTGAGAAATCAATGTAACTGGAGGGAATGATATGAAAGAGAAAGTGGAAAAAGTGATTGAAGGAATCCGTGGATACCTTCAGGCCGATGGCGGAGATATCGAACTTGTCGGGATTACGGAAGACAATATTGTGCAGGTGCATCTCAAGGGAGCCTGCTCAGGATGCCCTGGTGCTGAGATGACACTTAAAATGGGTGTGGAAAGGGCTCTCAAAGAAAAAATCCCCGAAATTAAAGATGTTGAGGCAGTCTGAATCAGCGCTAAATGCTTATTTCTGAGAAAGTGTGAGCAGACTTTTCGTCCCTTTCAGGGCCGACAACCAACTGGTGGAGCATGCCAAGATGGGGGATAAATTCACTGAAAATATGACCATGGCCGAAACGGCAAAGGTGAGTCCGGAGGCCAGGAAAGTGCTTGAAAAGCATTTCGGCCAAGATTGTTTCTCCTGTCCCAGTTTTTCGGTTGAGCCGTTGTTCATGGGCGCGCGAATGCATGCCGTGGAGCTTAACAAACTGTTAAAGGACCTGAACAGCACCGCCTGAGAAGCCACTAATCGGAACTCTTCCGTTGTATTGCCAAAATAGTCCATGGACAAGCCGCATGGCGTTTAAACAACAGGCCTGTGTGATGACCTTCAATATCCTGCCTGGGAGATGCTGAAGGCGATGGAAACCCACAGCAAAAGGCGGACAAGAGACGAAACAAAAAATAAGATGGCCCCGGAATCACGAACCAGAGACCGTAAACTGGGCGATGAGTGGGTGAGCTGGGACGGTAGCCTGGAGGCACATGAGGGGAACCTGGACGAGGACCAGCGGGTCTTTATCGGTTTTGCCTTATTATGCCTTTTGGCGTTGATAACTGCAGCTTTCCTGTTTTTTTACATGATTTATCCCAGGCTCGAAGGTTGGCATCACCTCCTGGCCAAAGGCGTGTTGGCTGTTCTGATATTCTTTTGCAGCATGGTGGTGCTCTGGTTTGTCTCGATCTCTCTGCCTCTGCTGACCGGTATCCGTCTTCCCTGGCGGATGGAATTAGTACAGAAGACTCTCAATCTTCTGGTTCCGATGACAGTCCGGCTTGGCAACCGATTCGGTATCAGCCGTGACCGGATGAGCAACTCTTTCATTAAATTGAGCAATGCGCTTGTGCGCAGCGCCAGGCTGAATACCGATACCGGCCCCCTTATGATTCTCCTGCCCCGCTGTCTCACCCCGGAGATGCTAAAAAGCGTCCAGGTATTGGGAGACCGTTACGGTAGCCTGGTTCATACCGTGCCAGGCGGCGAGCTCGCCCGCAAGCTTATCCACGACCACAATCCGAGCCGGATTATCGCCGTGGCATGTGAACGGGACCTGATGAGCGGCATCCAGGATGTAGCCCCTGTGATCCCGACATTCGCTGTGCCCAACTGCAGACCCGAGGGACCGTGTAAAAACACGGTGGTTGATATCAAACGCATCGAGGAAGCGTTGATCCTGTTCTCCCCCGTGCAGAAAAAGTAAAGGTAACGGGTTGAAAAGGGCTTTAAATATTCCGGCCTCCTCTACTATTTCCCATCATATCCAGAGTTAAGCACCGCTGTGAAAAGGATTAAAATAAAAGGTGCGCGCCAGCATAACCTGAAAAATATCGATCTCGATCTTCCGCGCAACAAGCTTGTTGTTGTCAGCGGGGTGAGCGGATCAGGCAAGAGCTCGCTGGTTTTCGATACGCTCTACCAGGAAAGCAGGCGGCGTTACCTGGAAACCCTTCCTACTTATGTCCTTCAGTTCATGGAACGCATACCCCGCCCGGATGTGGACGAACTGAGCGGCCTGAGCCCTGCCGTGGCAGTCGAGCAGCGAAACCCGGTAAATACCTCCCGAAGCACTGTGGGCACGATCACCGAGATTTACGACTACCTTCGCCTGATCTACGCACGGGCCGGTGTAACAATCTGTCCGGGATGTGGCCGAACGGTCCAGCCGGATTCGCCGGAAACTGTTACTGAAGCGCTTTTCGCCGGCCACGAGGGCTTCCAGGCAAATGTTACCTTCGAACCTTCCCACTCGGATAAAATCACAGCCGAAACGCTGCAGGAAAGCCTTCTGGCGCTGGGATTTATCCGTTTGATCAACGCCCAAAGCGGCGAAATACTTCGCCTGAACGATCAAAATGCTGCTTCCCGGCTTGATCCCTCTGCCCCGTTTCACGTGGTAGTGGACAGGGTAAAGATCGAACCGCAGAACCGGAGCCGCCTTGCCGAAAGCCTGGCTGTCGCATTCGGCCACGGTGATGGCGTTCTGCGTATACTTATCGAAGGTCTCGATGAACCTCTCGTGTTCTCTCAGCGCTATCACTGTGCACCCTGTGACCGTTATTTCCCGGAACCCATGCCCAACCTTTTCTCTTTCAACAACCCCTATGGAGCCTGCCCCACATGCCGCGGCTTCGGCAACCTTCTGGATTACGATCTTCGCCTGATCGTGCCGGATGAGGGCCGTACATTGGCAGGAGGAGCGCTCGATCCCTGGACCAAACCGCGCTATGAGGGCCGCAGGACACGGCTCAGGGCTTTCTGCAACGAAAGAGGGATCGATATGCACACACCCTGGCGTGATTTGCCCCGGCATGACAGGGACTTTCTCCTTCATGGAGATTCGTGGTTTGAAGGCCTGTTGACTTTCCTGCACCGCCTGGAGAGGAAAAAGTACAAGCAGTACATCCGTTTTTTCCTGCGCAGATACCAGAGCGAACGCACCTGCCCGGACTGCGGAGGCAGCCGCTTGAGAAGCGAGGCGCACGACGTGCTGGTGGCAGGGGAGACTGTCTCCAATCTTACAGAAATGAGTATCGAAGCGCTGCGAGAACATTTCGAGGTTCTTGACAATAAACTTTCCCCGAACCGTCTCGAGGCGGTCTCGGAATTGATTGATGAAATCAGCTCAAGACTCGATTTCATGCTCGAGGTCGGCCTGGGCTACCTGACCCTTTCCCGCCTGACCCGTACGCTTTCCGGAGGCGAGTACCAGCGGATCATGCTCACGCGCCTTCTGGGCAGCGGACTGACCGATACTCTTTTCGTGCTTGACGAACCCACAATCGGCCTTCACCAGCGAGACACCCGACAGTTGGTCACTGTATTGCGGAACCTGGTCAAGCGTGGCAACAGCCTGATCGTGGTGGAGCATGACCGTGAGGTTATCAGCTCTGCAGACCACGTTGTGGAACTCGGCCCGGGAAGTGGTGAACAGGGCGGCCGGGTGCTGTTCAGCGGGCAGGTCAAAAAATTCCTCTCCACTCAAAGCGCCACCGCATGTTATTTAAGGAATCCTGAGATTGCGAAAAAAGGGAAAGTGAGGCCAGCCAGAAAGTATCTCATCCTGCGGGGAGCAAACCTTCATAACCTCAAGGCAATGGAGACAAAGTTCGGGATCGGACTGTTCAACTGTGTAACCGGAGTAAGCGGAAGCGGAAAGAGTTCCCTGGTAATGGGGGTGTTGAAGCCCACTGTCGAGGCTATGCTTTTAGGCTTGGGCCGCCGCCTGGCTCAGGAACTGGAAAAAGTAACGGTTGAGAACTTCGAGAGTCTTGACGGTGTCGTGCTGGTCGACCAATCCCCTATCGGAAAGACACCGCGCTCAAACCCGATTACCTATATCAAAGCTTTTGATCACGTGCGCAAGCTTTTCGCCAGCACTTCGACTGCCAGGCGCCTGGGTCTTAAACCCGGTGATTTTTCTTTCAACACACCGGGTGGACGCTGTGAGCTCTGTAAGGGGGCAGGCTTCGAACTGGTGGACATGCAGTTCATGGCCGATGTGATGGTGCCGTGCGAAGCCTGCGGGGGCAAGCGGTTCACGGCCAGTACGCTTGGCGTTCACTATCGGGGAAAAACAATCGACCAGGTGCTCGAACTGAGTGTCGATGAGGCGATGGCTTTTTTCTCCGACCAGGCCGGAATAGGCAAGCCACTCTGGGTGCTTCAGTCTGTCGGGCTGGGCTACCTGAAGCTCGGCCAAAGTGCGACCACGCTTTCGGGCGGGGAAAGCCAGCGACTCAAGATAGCTCGCCAGTTGATCCAGGGCGGCTCCGGCCGGGCACTTCGCGGAAAGCTATATATCCTGGATGAACCAACCACCGGACTCCATGCCGTGGAAATAAAAAAGCTCCTTCGTGTACTTGATCGCCTGCTGGAGGCTGGCAACACGGTAATCGTAGTGGAACACCACCCCGAGGTAATCACCCACGCCGACTGGGTTGTCGACCTGGGTCCGGAAGGCGGAGACGCAGGGGGAAAGGTGGTGGTCCAGGGTCCGCCCGAAACCGTGGCTGCCTGTAAGGAAAGCTATACCGGAGTGATGCTTGCCCGGATGCCTGCATTCAAATCCACCCGGAGTTCCAGGTGAGGGGAAAAATCCAATTCATGGATTGCCGAGGCAGAAAAGACTGAATAACAATAAAGCCTGAATATTATCTCATGTGCACAAAATTGCTTGACAGATTTGAATAATGGAACAATTATCAATTCAGAATGAATATTTGCCCTGCCGGCATCGTCTTATATTTTAAAGAATAGCCAAAGTCTGTGAAATCATCTTCACTTTCAAGCCTTTCTTGGAGCCAGCCATGAAAGCCGGATTATTTATCCCCCTGCTGCTTTTCATTCTGGTTTTTCCGGTTGCAGGCCAGGATGAGGATGTTCCCGAGGATTATGAGGGTCTCCTCGAAAGAGACGATATAACTGTTAGAATGCGCGGCGGTGACCTGGAAATAACAGTGACTGCAATGGACGAGAGTATCATCCGCTACGCCACCAAAGAGATGCGAGATCATCTGCGCAAGCTTAAAGAGGACCGCCTCGCCGATAATATCAACTACAACCCTGACGATCCGAAAAGGCCAATAACGTTCCTGGTAACCTTTCGCGCATTGGGCCAGGAAATAAGGTATGAACCCCACGAACTGGTGATCTATAACTATGGCCAGGAATACAGGCCTATCGAGGTCGTTCCTGTCTCTTCGAATTTCAACTCCAAGGTTGCCTATATCAGAAGACCGCCGCTATCGGCGATTTACCTTTTTGACAGAAGTATCGACCTGAATTCCCGGGATCTGGTGATCAGTTACTATAACGCCCTCTTTTTCAACAACTGGATCCGGATTATCGAAAGAGTGAATGAGGCCAAAACCCAGTACGAGGTTTTTCGGGCAAGGCAGGAAGAAAGCTGACAGCAGGCATTATTGCCGCATGAATAACATCTCATTTCCTGATCAATATTCTTCCAAATAACGGCCATTGGCATCCCATTATTTCGTAATCCATTACGCAGTACAAGGAACAGGTGTGGCTGGCGGCCTGTCTGCAGATATCACCGCCAGAATATTGATTTCTTTTGACAAACCTGCCAATTTACCTCACTCAATACAGTAATAGTCTTATCCCGCTAATCAGATCTGTTTCGCACATTTTCGGCGTATCTTGCGCCGTGGCATCAGTGTGAGTAATTTTTCTTTAACAATCGGCAAAAGTTGCATATGTCAGAGCTGAATCCAAATAACGAATGGACCTTTGTAGTCGACCGCCTTGAGAAAACTGTCTCGCTGGCCATGGAGATCGCCGAGGTGATCCGTACGCCCGGCGTGGTGGCCTTTTTCGGCGGACTGGGATCTGGTAAAACCACTTTTATTCAGGCTCTTGGCGCTGGGCTAGGGCACAGGTGCGCGATCACCAGCCCGAGCTACACTATAATCAATCGCTACGACGGTGGCAGTCTTCCACTGGTGCATGTGGATTGCTACAGGATTGAAGAGGAAAAAGAGTTATACGAGATCGGGTTAGACGAGATTTTTGCCAGCGACAGTCTCGTGTGCGTTGAGTGGTCAGATCGGGCACTGGGGCTTTTGCCACAATCGAGGCTTGAAATACATCTGAGTTATGAGGGTCACAGACAGCGTGGAGTGAAAATTTTACTACTGGGCGATATATGGCCAGAGTTGCGCTCAAAAATCACTCTCTGGCTGGAAAGGAATCTCTGAGACCGATGACCGGACCTCTTCTGTGTATTGATACATCTACTTCCATAGGTTCTGTGGCTCTTTTGGACAAAAAGGGGCCTCTGGCAAGCCGCACTAAAAAGAACCAGGCGTCGCAGGCCGAGAGGCTTTTTTCAACAATAAGGGAGCTTATGGCCGAATGCGGGTAAGTTTCGCACAGCTTGGCGGGGTGGCCGTAGCGGTGGGCCCGGGCTCCTTTACCGGTTTGAGGATTGGAGCGAGTACGGCAAAAACATTGGCCTGGGTCACGGGAAAGCCCTTGTATGCGGTGGGTTCGCTGATGGCGCTTGCCTCTGGCGCAGCGGAGTACGGATTGCCTGTCTGTGCAACATTCAATGCTGGCCGGGATGAACTCTATGCCGCCTGCTATCTCTGGCGGCCCGGCTCCAGTCAGGCCCAAGAGCTTTTAAACCCATGCACCCTCAGTGTCGGAAAGCTTTGCAGCCTGCTTCCCGGCCTCGCTCACAGGGGGGAAATTATCTGCCTGGGACAGGGATTCAGAAAGCGGGAGAGCGAAATAAGAGCCTGCGCCGGAAAGTATCTTCAGCCAGTGCCGAAAGAGCTGGATCATCCGAACGCCTCATTGCTGGGCAATCTAGTCCTGGCCTCTGCCGGACAGTACAGGGTCGGGGATATCCTGGCTTTCGAACCCCACTATATCCGCGTGGGCCAGGCCGAACTCAGACTCGGATTATGAACGCCGAACTGAACAACCATCCAGAAAAGCTGAAAGTTAAGCTTGTTCCTCTGGCCGAGAAACATCTGGAGGCGGTTATGGAAATCGAGAGGGACTTATTCAACCAGCCCTGGCAAGTCGAGGATTTTAGGAGGCTGATCGGTAAACCTGAGGCACTCAGCCTGACTGCTCTGGCAGAAAACAAGGTGATCGGCTACAGTTGCTGCTGGATAGTGATAGAGACTGCAGAGCTGGGCAATATTGCCGTGGCACGGGAATACCAGGGACGCTCTGTGGCCAGAACACTGCTGGAGGCCACAATCAAGGGCTGCCGCAAGCGAAAGGTGACCGTTCTTATTCTTGAGGTGCGCAGTTCAAACCGGCGGGCTATCGAGCTTTACAAACGCTATAGGTTCGCGGAAATCGGTATTTGGCGTGGATATTACTCCCACCCGGTGGAGGATGCCTTGATCATGAAGCTCGAACTTTAGCCTGTTTGCGTTTCACAGCCGGAGGTCGTTATTCTTGACTTATGCTTTCTCTGGAAACTAAATTATGTTTCACCCTGCGCCAGCATCAAATCGACGGTTCTGCGGATAACCTTTAAGCTTGGCCGGAAATTAAATCGGAGGTAGCACTTGGCCTGGTTCAGAAAAGAAAAGCGTGGCCTTAAAATCCAGCCGAAAAAAACGATCCCCGATGATTTGTGGATCAAGTGCGATACATGCGGCGAAATCCTTTACAAAAAGGAACTGGAAAAAAATCTCATGGTCTGTCCACGCTGCGGGCACCACTACGGGATATCTCCGGAAGAATATATCAATATCCTCTTTGACAAGGGCACTTTCTCTGAAAACGACCGGGAGATTAAAAGCCTCGACCCGCTTAAATTTGTCGACCGGATGAAATATGCCGACCGGCTGGATAAAGCGGTCAAGACCACCGGCAAAAACGAAGCTGTAGTGGTCGGGGAGGGTTTAATCGACGGGATTCATGTCCAGTTCGGTGCGATGGATTTCTCTTTTATCGGCGGAAGCATGGGATCGGTTGTGGGAGAGAAAATTGCCAGGACCACGCGCCGTGCGATAGACCGCCGCCAGGGGTTGATTATCGTGTCGCGCAGCGGTGGAGCACGGATGATGGAGGGGATTTTCTCGCTGATGCAGATGGCCAAAACCAGTGCCTGCTTGGGAAGAATGCATGCGGAGGGTTTGCCCTATATTTCGATCCTTGTGCATCCGACCACTGGCGGAGTTACTGCCAGCTACTCGATGCTCGGCGATATTAATATCGCCGAGCCCGGTGCGCTGATCGGTTTTGCCGGCCCGCGGGTTATCAAGCAGACCATTCGTCAGGATCTACCGGAGGGTTTCCAGCGCGCCGAGTTTCTACTCGAACACGGTATGCTCGACATGATAGTGCTGCGCAGCAAGATGCGCGAGCATGTCATACAGCTTCTGCACTTCATGCTTGACTGAAACCTTCACACTCATATACCGGCTACACAACCTCCGCTATCACGGAGCGAATTTGCTGATCGGGCTGACATCCCGCAACGCGGCGGGCAAGGATAAGGTGGCCCACTATCTTGTCGAACATCACGAGTTCGGATATTTCAGCCTCTCGGATATCCTGCGTGAGGAACTGAAAAAGAAAGGCTTGCCGATTACCCGGGAGAATCTTATTGCCGAGGGAAACGCCCAGCGGCAGGCCAAAGGTGCCGGTGTGCTTGCTGAAAGGGCACTTGCCGAGCTTGAAGGTGTCAAGGTGGGCGTAGTGGTGAGTATCCGCAATCCTGGAGAGGTCAGCACCCTGCGCAAGCGGGACGACTTTATCCTGGTCGCGGTCGATGCTCCGGTCCAGTTGCGCTACGAAAGGGCCAAAGCCCGCAGCCGCAGCGACGATGCGAAAACTCTCGAGGAATTTATCCGGGATGAGCAGGCCGAGCTGGCCGGGAACGAAAACGAACAGCAGCTGGAGCGGGTTTTCAGGATGTGCGACTGGGTGATTGTCAATGACGGCACCCTCGAGGAGTTATACGCCAAAGTGGAGGAACTTCTGTGAGCCGGCCGAGCTGGGACGATTACTTTCTCAAGATAACCATGCTGGTTGCTGAACGCTCCACCTGCCTTCGCCACCATGTAGGAGCGGTACTGGTGCGGGACAGACGGGTGCTGGCAACAGGCTATAACGGTGCCGCCAGAGGCCAGAAAGATTGCCTTGAGCTGGGCTGCCTGCGCGACGAACAGGGAATCGAATCCGGAACGCGGCATGAGGTCTGTCGGGCGATCCACGCCGAGCAGAATGCGATCATCCAGGCCAGCCTTCACGGCGTCTCCACTGCCGGGGCCACAATGTACTGCACCCACTCGCCGTGTCTGATCTGCGCGAAGATAATTGTCAACGCCGGAATCGAACGCGTTGTTTCATTCAATGAATATTCGGACAAGAACACCTCCGATCTTTTCCGGGAGGCGGGAATCAGAATCGATGTATTTCCGATGCCGGATCCGGTGATCACGTTTAAAGCCTGACAGCCGGATTAAACGCTGAGTAGTTGCTGCCCGACCCGTGAAGCTCGCGGGCTGGGCATTTTTGTATTGAACAGACAAACAGTTCAGATGCATGGACAGAAACCAAATTATCTCCTGACGGATCAAACCGAAACAGAGCCTTTCTCCGGCTCTCTCTCCCGACGGCTCCTCCGGATCAGCCTGCCCCTGGTTTTCAACCAGGGATCGGTAATCCTGATGCTTTTTTTCGACAGGATGTTTCTTTCCTGGTACGGTACGAATGAAATCTCCGCTGTCTGGCCGGCGACTTTTCTTTACATTGCCTGCATGACCATGTTCTATGGAGTCTCAAGCTTCATCAATATTTTCGTGGCCCAGTACCATGGCGCAGGGAACAAGAAAATGTGCTCTGCCGTGATCTGGCAGGGGATCTACCTCACCTCAGGCAGCTACCTTGCACTTCTGTGCCTGATTCCTTTCGGCAGGGAGGCGTTCAATCTTTTCGGCCACCGTGCGGAAATCGCCTCTCTGGAGCGGACGTATTACACGGTACTGATGGCGGCCTCGGTGATGCCGCTGCTGAACAATGTTTTTGCATCGTTTTTTACCGGCCGTGGGCTGACACATATCACCATGAGTGCCAATGTGGTCGGCAACGCGGTGAATATCCTCCTGGATTGGGTGCTGATCTTCGGCCATTTCGGCTTCCCGCGCCTGGGTATCCTGGGAGCGGCGATTGCCACGGCAATTGCCTCCACTGTACCGCCGGCGATCATGTTCGTGCTATTCCTTCGCAAATCCTACCAGGCCGAGTACGAAACCCGTACACAGATAGGATTTCGGCCGAAACTGATGAAAAAAATTATCGCTTTCGGGGTGCCCTCCGGCAGCCACGACCTGACTTATTACATAGCCGTGGCCCTTTTTTTCATGTTCATGGGGCGCACACTGCCGGAGTCGCTGGCCGCCAACAATATCGCCTGGTCGGTCAACGAGCTGCTCACCATGTACATCCACGGACTGTCACTGGCCACCCTCACCATGCTGGCCCAGGCTGTGGGTGCCGGCAAACCGGAAGAGGGAGCGAAAGTACCGTACCTGGTGCTGAAAATCCTCCTTTTCATGGCGGCTCTGATCGCTCTGGTCTACCTGCTGTTTCCGGAAACAATCTACTCGATTTTCCGCCCGAGAGTGGAGGGAGCTGAAAATATTCCTTTCGATTTAATAACAGCCAAAGGGAAGAATATCTTTCTGTTCCTGATCTGTTATAATTTCTGTTTCGCTTTTGTTTGTCTTTTCAGGCAGGCTCTGCGCGGCGCCGGAGATACGAATTACTTTCTCAAAGTAGCCCTGTTTCTGGATATTCTTTTCTTTATCCCCGGTATCTTCCTGGTGGCGAATATCGTGGCGACAAACTACGTGGTGCTCTGGAGTTTCTTTTTAACCTACCTGGTACTGGCCGGCAGCGTTCATCTTATCAGGTTCCGCAAGGGGCACTGGAAAACAATCGACCGGGGCGACCTTCTGGAGCAGTCCTGAGAGCTGTACGCAAAAAGCCCGGCTTGAAAAATGAATTTCGAGCCGGGCTTTTATTTCACTTTCCTATCAGTTCCGTTTTACCATTTAGTAATACCCCTCCGCCTTGAGAAACTCGGCGTTGAGGATCGAGGCTCCTGCCGCGCCGCGAACCGTGTTGTGGCTCAGGATGAGCAGCTTGAAATCCAGCACGTTGCAGGGGCGGATTCTTCCCACAGTCACGCTCATCCCTTCTCCGTGGTCGCGGTCGAAACGCGGCTGCGGGCGATCCTCCTCGGTCCGGACGATAATCGGCCGTTCAGGCGCCGAGGGCAGTTTCAGCTCCTGCGGCCTGCCGCTGAAATCTGCCAGGGCAGCAGTGAACTCCTCAACACCGGGCTTTTTTCTCAAACCAACACTCGTGCACCCCAGGTGGCCGTCCAGCACGAATACCCTGTTGCACTGGGCACTGATCTTGAAAGAGGCATCGACAAAGGTTTTGCCTGCTTCGAGCCTGCCCAGCATTTTCAACGATTCCCTCTCCATCTTGGGCTCTTCCCCGCTGATATAGGGAATCACGTTGTCGATAATATCCAGCGAACTCACTCCGGGATACCCCGCCCCGGAGACCGCCTGCAGGGTCACCACGTTGACTGCCTCCAGGCCGAAAGCCAGATCGAGCGGTTTGAGCGGGATCACCAGTCCCATGGTCGAACAGTTCGAATTGGTGACAATGAAACCCTTCCAGCCCCGGCTTTTCTGCTGATACTCGATCACCGCAGCGTGTTCGGCGTTGATCTCGGGCAAAAGGATCGGCACATCCGGATCGTAGCGGTGGCTACGGGCGTTGCTGAAAACACTGTACCCTGCCCCGGCGAACTCCTCCTCGATCGGGCCGGCAGCTGAGGCGTCCATGGCGGAGAAGACTACCTGGCAGTCGAGCCCCGGTTTCACCTCTTGCACTGTCATCCCTTTAACTTTTTCTGGAATGTCTCCGCTAACCTTCCATCGTCCGGCAACCGCTTCCTCATATGTCTTGCCGCTGGAACGCTCGCTGGCTGCTACCTTTGTCAGTTCGAAATAGGGATGGTCCTCAAGCAGGGTGATAAACCGCTGGCCCACAGTTCCCGTGGCGCCAAGTACTCCAACTTTGATCTTTTCCATTATGCTACCCCAAACCGCTCCAATTAAAAATTATAGATCATCTCAAGCCGCCCGGTTTACCAAACGGGGGAAAACTAAGCAAAAGGTTCAAGAAATGGTTTAAATAATGAGGGGAAAATTTAATTATATTGGCAAGTTATGTCAAGCCCTAGCGGAAAAAGATTAAACCTCATTTCACCCGGATTATTCATGAAACCCAGACCTTGACAGGGCTAATCACTTTTTTTCACATTTTTATCAGCCACCGAGGGGTGGGGCGGCGGCTGGGCGACTCGGAGTC
>Ga0114920_10000552_pt1 | contig 16248 bp, 17 predicted proteins | sample ChitaG_FD_88683 | JGI IMG/M metagenome (GOLD analysis project Ga0114920, IMG submission 88683) | Deep subsurface microbial communities from South Pacific Ocean to uncover new lineages of life (NeLLi) - Chile_00310 metaG | ecosystem: Environmental > Aquatic > Marine > Oceanic > Sediment ... | reverse complement strand
CTGGAGCGGAAGATGAGATTCGAACTCACGACCTCCTCCTTGGCAAGGAGGCGTTCTACCGCTGAACTACTTCCGCCTCTATTCTGGTGCCGAGAGGGAGATTTGAACTCCCACGAGCTTAACGCTCACTAGCCCCTCAAGCTAGCGTGTCTACCATTCCACCATCTCGGCGCTGGCAGGAGTGGGAGGACTCGAACCCCCGACCTGCGGTTTTGGAGACCGCTGCTCTAGCCAGCTGAGCTACACTCCTAATTCTAGATAAATATATTAGCACAAATTAGGGCAAATGTTAAGGGCTAAATCAGGCCCTAGCAGATGCGGGGCAGTAGCTCACCGGTGAGCATATCCACTATCCGCGAGGCCCCCAGGAGCGTCTTCATGGTTACCCTTCCCGGATGCTGGGCAACAACCTCGCCGATCAGGACGGCACCCCGGCCGTAGCCGTTTTGTTTCATCGCCTTAAGAATCTGGCCAGCATACTCAGGCGGCACTATGGCCACCAGCTTGCCTTCGTTGGCCACATAAAGGGGGTCAAGACCCAGCAGTTCGCAGGCGGCCCTTACCGCCTCATGGACCGGTATCTTGTCTTCCTCTATGTTGATACCGACGCCTGACTGGGCCGCCAGCTCGTTTAGGGTGGTGGCCAGCCCTCCCCGGGTGGGATCACGCAGGCAGTGGATATCCTTAGAGACAGCCAGCATATCGGCCACCAGGGAACCCAGTGGGGCGCAGTCACTCTCAATGGGCATCTTAAAACGCAGGCCCTCCCGCTGTGACATTATGGCCATGCCATGGTCGCCGATATTGCCGCTTAGGATGACCTTATCGCCGGGGACGGCGTTGGCACCGGAAATATCTACCCCCGGCGGGATGAGGCCGATGCCGGCGGTGTTGATAAAGAGCTTATCGGCGTTACCCTGATTAACCACCTTGGTATCACCGGCGACTACTTTAATACCGGCCTCTGAGACTGCTCTCTGGATTGAGCCGACAACCCTCTCCAGCTCGTCAAAGGGCAGTCCTTCTTCTATGATGAGGGAAAGGCTGAGGTAGCGGGGTGAGGCGCCGGACATGGTCAGGTCATTGACCGTGCCGCACACCGCCAGCTTGCCGATATCGCCGCCGGGGAAGAAGATGGGGCTGACCACATAGCTATCGGTGGTGAAGGCCAGGCGGCCGGAAAGCTCAAAAACGGCGGCGTCATCCAGTTTGTCCAGGATCTGGTTGGAAAGCGGCCGGGCCAGGCTTTTCTTGACCAGGTCGTGGCTTAAGCGCCCGCCGCTGCCATGAGCCAGCAGAATCCTTTTATTAGCCATACCCGCCTCCGAAGTGATAGTAAGCGGCGCAGGTTCCCTCGGATGAGACCATACAGGGCCCCACCGGCTGCTCCGGGGTGCAGGCGGTGCCGAATAGCTTGCACTCCAGAGGCGTGGCTACCCCGCGCAGTATGGCCCCGCACAGGCAGCCGGGTGGCTCTTTAGGAGGCTCCTCAACACGGATGTCAAATGCCCTCTCGGCATCAAAGGCGGCAAATTCATTCCTGATTCTTAGTCCGCTGCCGGGCAAGGTGCCGATGCCCCGCCAGTTGGCCGGGCAGACTTCAAAGACCTGCTCCATTAGTTTCAGCGCCTGTCGGTTGCCCTCGGGGCGCACCGCCCGGGGATAGGCTATCTCCATCTTGGGCTGGCCGGCCTCAATCTGCTCCACCAGCATGCTGATGCAGTAGAGAATGTCCAGCGGCTCAAAACCGGAGACGGCACAGGCAATACTGTAGTCCCGGGGGATAAAATCCCAAGCCTTGGCGCCGATGACGGTGCTGACATGGCCGGGACAGACAATGCCGGAAAGATTGGTCTCCCCGGCATCCAGAATGGCCTTGGTCACCGGCGGCGTCAGCTTGTGCAGCGAGATGACATAGTAGTTCTTCAGCCCCTCAGCTTTAGCCTGCAGGATGGAAGCGGCGATGGTTGGCGCCGTGGTCTCAAAGCCGATACCGACAAATACCACCGGGCGGTCAGGGTTCTTGCGGGCGATATCCAGGGCATCCAGTGTCGAGTATACTACGCGGATGTCGCTGCCCTCCGCCCGGGCCTGCTGCAGGCTGGAGCGGCTTGAGGGTATCTTGAGCAGGTCGCCGAAGGTGGCCGTAGTTATTCCGGGCAGGCGGGAAAGGGCGATAACCCTGTCCAGGTCTTCGGTGGCGGTAACACATACCGGGCAGCCGGGGCCGGAGAGCATCTCTATGTTGGGCGGCAGCAGCTGGCGGATGCCGTATTTGAAGATAGCCACGGTGTGCCCCCCGCAGAACTCCATCAGCCGGGCCGGCTTTTTAGACCTCTGGACTATCCTATCTATCAGTTTCTTACCGCTCTGGCTGTTGCGGAACTCGTCAACAAACTTCATCTAGGCCTCTACACCATACCCATTTCCTGGAACATCCTGATGGTCTCCTGGGCCTCTTTCTGGTCGACTATCTGGATGGCGTAGCCGGTGTGGAGCAGGACATAGTCACCAACCCTGGCCCCGGGGGTCAGGGTGATGCTGGCTTTATAGCTGGTTCCGGCCATGTCCACCTCGGCCTGATTCCCCTCAATTGATTTAATTAGTGCCGGCACGGCAAGACACATCTTTTAACCTCTCTTCATGATATTATTGGCAATAACGGCCTGACCCAGCGAGATACCACCGTCATTAGTGGGTACCTGATGGTGGGCCAAAACTTTTAGGCCGGCGGCGGTAAGGGTAGTGGTTGCCTGCTGGAGCAGCCGCCGGTTCTGGAAGACACCACCGGAAAGGGCCACGGTATTAATACCGCTTTGCTCAGCCAGCTGGCAACACATCTGGACTATCATCCGGGCCACCGTGTTGTGGAATTTGGCTGAGATTTTGGCCAGGGCAACACCGCTTGACAGCTCCGAGATGATGCCCGAAAATAGCTCCTTGAGCCTGATAATTCTGATACCATCCTTTGGCTCTATGGTGAAGGGATAGCCGCCTTCAATTAGTATATCATCGGCGGCCATCTCAAGCTCGATGGCCGCCTGGGCATCATAGTCAATCTGGCCCCTTACGCCAATCAGGGCGGAGACGGCGTCAAAGAGGCGGCCACAGCTTGAGGTCAGTGGCGTATTGATATTCTTATCTATCTGCTGTTTTATCAGCTCTAATTCCACCTCGTCAACACGGCCAAGGCCGGGCAGCTTCCGGCTCAGGGCATCCTCTCCCAGCAAATGGTAGAGGTAGCCGATGGCGGTGCGGTAGGGCTTTTTAATGGCGGCGGCACCGCCGGGCAGAGGCAGGTACTCCAGATGCCCCCGCCGTTGAAACCCTTTGTAGTCGGCTACCAGGAACTCGCCGCCCCAGATGTGGCCGTCGCTGCCGTAGCCGGTGCCGTCAAAGGCCACGCCGATGACAGGCTCTTTAACCCCGTTGTCAACCATACAGCTGACGATGTGGGCGTGGTGGTGCTGGACAGAAACCAAAGGCAGCCTTTCTTCCTCTGATTTTACTTGAGCCCACCTGGTGGCCAGGTAATCGGGGTGCTTATCACAGGCAATAATCTCCGGCCGGATGCGGAATATCCTCTGGTAGAGGGTGATGGTGGCCTCAAAGTGCTCCAGTGTTTCCTCATTTTCCATATCGCCAATGTGCTGGCTCAGGAAGGCGTGGCCCTCCTTGAGCAGGCAGAAGGTATTCTTCTCCTCGGCACCGCAGGCCAGCACCGGCCGGGCCTTGAAGGGCAGGTGAATTGGGTAGGGGGCGTAGCCGCGGGCCCGCCTTATTATGGTGGTCTTACCGGCCACCATGGTTACACTGTCGTCATAGCGGGAGTAGATACCCCGGTTGTGCCTCAGGAAGTAGTCGGCAATGCCCCGAAGCCTTGTTAGTGCCTCGTCATTGTCCTTGGCGATGGGCTCCTCACTCAGGTTGCCGCTGGTCATCACCAGCGGTAGCTTGGTGTCTTTCATCAGCAGGTGGTGCAGCGGTGTGTAGGGCAGCATTACCCCCAGGTATTTAAGGCCGGGGGCGACCAGTTTTGTGACCCGGGAAGACGGCCGCCACCTCAGTAGCACAATGGGGCTGGCCGGTGAGGTGAGCAACTCCTCTTCCTCATTTGAGACAAGGCAGTGCTCCCTGACCTCATCAAGGTCGGCCACCATTACCGCCAGCGGCTTGGCCGGCCGTTTCTTTCTCTGCCTTAACCGGCTAACGGCGGCCTCACTGGTGGCATCGCAGGCCAGAAGATAGCCACCCAGTCCCCTGATGGCCAGAATCTTACCCCCTTTTAGCAGTTGGCTTGAGGTGGCGATGACATCCCGGCCGGGAACGGTATTGCCTTGGGCATCGGCTAGCTCCAGTGATGGGCCGCAGGTAGGGCAGGCGTTGGGCTGGGCGTGAAAACGCCTATTTAGGGGGTCGTCATACTCCGCCTGGCAGGCGGGGCACATCCTGAAGCGGCGCATGGTGGTCAGCGGGCGGTCGTAGGGAATATCCTCAATGATGGTAAACCTGGGACCGCAGTTGGTGCAGTTGGTGAAGGGGTAGCGGTAACGCCGGTTATCGGGGTCCAGAAAGTCCTGCCGGCACGGGTCACAGGTGGCCAGGTCAGGGGAGATCAGCTGGTATTCACCGGCCTGGGCCCGGCTTGGGCGAATCTCAAACCTGTGGTAGCCCACCGGCGGCTGCCGGCTTACCGATAGCTCATTGATACGGGCCTGGGGTGGCTGATTCTCTTTAAGGTCACTGAGGAAGCCATCAAGGTCGGCCTTCTCCCCCTCCACCTCAATCAAAACACTACCCGAGGTGTTCAACACCCAGCCCTTGAGTTTGTGCTTCTGGGCCAGCTGATATATAAAGGGCCTGAAGCCAACACCCTGGACGACGCCCCGAACGCTTATCTTAAGTAGCTGCCTGTTTCCTATCGCCTGTGTCATGTTTGAGCTCTAAGGCTTTTAAGTTCGGCCTCAAGCCATGATAGCCAGGGGTCAAGACCCTGGCCGGTCTTAGCCGATAGTTGGAATATCTCAACATCTGGGTTAAGTCCAATGACCTTTCTCTTAAAGGCATCCAGGTCAAAATCAAGAAGGGGCATCAGGTCAATCTTGTTGATGACAACAGCTTCTGATTCGGTAAACATCATCGGGTATTTGATGGGCTTGTCATCACCCTCGGGGACGCTGAGCAGAACCACCCGCTTGTGTTCACCCAGCCTGAATGCGGCCGGGCAGACCAGGTTGCCCACATTCTCAATAAAGAGAAGGTCTATCTCATTAAGCTTAAGATTATTTAGGGCGTTTTCTACCATGTTGGCATCCAGGTGGCAGCCGCCGCCGGTATTAATCTGAACCACGGCCACTCCCTGGTCGCTTATCCGGTCGGCGTCAATAGTGGAGGCAATGTCGCCTTCAATGACGGCGATTCTGGTTTTATCCTTAAGCCGGGCTATCGTCTTCAGGATTAGGCTTGTTTTGCCGGCCCCCGGCGAGGCCATGATATTCAGTGCCAGAATACGGTGATTATCAAGGAGCCGCTGGTTTTTCTGGGCCATCTGCGTATTGGCGTCCAGAATATTCTGTAATACCTTTATCTTCATTTAGTCCACCTCTATGCTGTCAATGTAGAATTCTTTGCCGGCGGTTACCTCGGCGTCCCACTCTTTACACTTGGGACAGCTCCAATCTAATTTTTCCGGTGAGAAGGAGAAGCCGCACCGGCGACAGCGTACCTGCATGGGCACTCGCCTAAATGACAGCCTGGCATCACGGGCGATGCTGTCCTGGCTCAAGAAGTCGAAGTAGAACTGGACACTGTCATCAACAATGCCCGACATTTCACCGATAACCAGGTTTATCTTGGTTATCCTGCTGGCCTGGGCCTCCCTGGCCTTGTTGAGGGCAATATCAAGCACCTCCTGGGTGACACCGAGCTCATGCATATGGCATCAGTCTTAAGACTTAAGTACTACTATTATAATCTATTGGCCGATTTGTGTCCAACGGGGAGGGTGTTTCAATTGACACCCAGTTAGCGATGCCACTAGAATGTCTTTAATATTCATTAGAGGTTTAAACTATTGTACCAAAAGACGACGCTGGCTAACGGTCTTCGGGTCATTACGGCCACCATGCCCCATGCCCAATCGGTGTCCATCTGCTTTTTTATCGGCGTTGGCTCCCGGTATGAGAGCCAGGAGCAGGCCGGTATCTGCCATTTTATTGAGCACCTGCTGTTTAAGGGCACTAAGAGGCGGGTGACCGCCCGGGAGGTCTCGGAGGCCATTGAAGGGGTGGGTGGTATTCTTAATGGTGGCACCGACCGGGAATTAACCAGCTACTGGTGCAAGGTGGCCAAGCCCCACTTTGAGTCGGCCCTGGATGTCCTGGCCGATATCCTGCTAAATTCCCGGTTTGACCCCCAGGATATAGACAAGGAGCGACGGGTCATTATTGAAGAGATTAATATGGGCTATGATGACCCGTCGCAGCGGGCCAGTCTGCTGATTGATGAGCTTTTATGGCCGGGTCACCCCCTGGGGCGTGACATTGCCGGCAGCAAGCAGTCGGTAATGGCTACCACCAGGGAGACGATGCTTGATTTTCTAGCCAGGCAGTACCTGCCCGGTAACATGGTGGTTTCCGTTGCCGGTGATATTCAGCATGAAGAGGCGGTAGCCGCGGTGGGCCGGGTCATAGGCGGCTGGGCTAGCCCGGGGCCACCTTCGGGATATGAGGCCTACCGGGGGAAAAAAGCACGGCGGCTGTCTATTGAGAGGCGAGATATAGAGCAGGTCCATCTCTACCTGGCCCTACCCGGCCTATCACTGGGTCACCCCAAGCGGTTTACCCTTGACCTGCTCAATGTTATCCTGGGCGAGGGGATGAGCAGCCGCCTGTTTACCGAGATTCGTGACCGGCTGGGGCTGGCCTACAGCATTTATAGCTATGTCGAGCATTTCCACGATACCGGCTCGGTGGCCATCTATGCCGGTGTTGAGCCCAAGAACCTTCAGGTGGCCGTCAGGGCCATCCTGGAGCAGCTTTCTGGGCTTAAGGAGGCCGCCTCGGAATCTGAGCTGGCCAAGGCCAAGGAACTGTGTAAGGGGCGCCTGCTGCTACGCATGGAAGACAGCCGCAGTGTTGCCGGCTGGATGGGTGGACAGGAGGCCCTCACCGGGCAGGTGCTCACAGTCAGACAGGTGCTGACCATTATTGATGCCATCACCGCAGATGAGCTTAAGTCTTTGGCCCAGGAGCTGATGGTGACCAGCCGGCTTCGCCTGGCGCTGGTGGGCCCGGTGGCCAAGGATGAGCCACTGGAAGGGTTGCTCAGGCTTTAGGACATAAAAGATAGCCGTGGCCCTAGGGCCACGGCTATTGTAGCTGCTTATACCGGTTGGGGGTGCTTTAGTACATCCCCTCCATGCCACCAGGTGCCGGCGCCGCCTCCTTCTCCTTGATAGTGGCCACCAGCGCTTCGGTAATCAGGACCATATTGGCGATGCTGGCACCATTCTCCAGTTCCGCTCTTACCACCATGGTCGGGTCAATGATGCCCATCTCCACCATACTGCCGTATTCATCGGTTTCGGCATTGTAACCGATGCCGGGCGGGCTCTTCCTGACCTCCTCCATTACCACCGAGCCGTCCTTACCGGCGTTGATGGCAATCCAGCGGATGGGTTCCAGGATGGCCTTGCGGACAATTTTGGCTCCGGTGGCCTCATCACCCTCCAGCTTGAGCTTGTCCAGGACGGGTAGTGCGTTGAGCAGGCCAACACCACCACCGGGCAGGATACCTTCTTCTACAGCGGCCCGCGTTGCTGACAGGGCGTCCTCAACCCGGGCTTTCCTCTCCTTCATCTCGGTCTCAGTGGCGGCGCCGACGGCGATGACGGCGACACCACCTACCAGGGCGGCCTGCCTCTCCTGGAGCTTCTCACGGTCAAAAGCAGATTCGACCTCATCTATCTGGGCCTTAATCTGCTTGATTCTATCCTTTATTGCCTGGGGTGAGCCTTTGCCCTCGATAATAGTGGTCTTATCCTTGTTGGCTACTACCTTGCGGGCCCGGCCCAGGTCGGCTTCGGTTACCGAGTCCAGCTTGCGGCCGGTTTCCTTGGAGAGCACCTGGCCGCCGGTAAGAACGGCCATATCCTCCAGCATTGCCTTTTGCCGGTCACCAAAGCCGGGGGCCTTGACTGCCAGCACATTAATGGTACCCCGCAGCTTGTTGACCACCAGGGTGGCCAGGGCTTCAGCCTCAACATTTTCGCAGACAATAACCAGGTTCTTGGTTATCTGCAGCATCTTCTCCAGGCCGGGCAGAAGCTCGGCTACCGTTTCTATCTTGCGGTCGGTCATCAGGATGTAGGGGTCCTCAATCACCGTTTCCATGCGCCCGGGGTCGGTGACGAAGTAGGGGCTGATATAGCCACGGTCAAATTGCATCCCCTCGACGTACTCGGTCTCATACTTGATGCCCTTCGACTCCTCAATAGTGATGACCCCGTCCTTGCCCACCTTTTCCATAACATCGGCAATCAGCTCACCAATCTCAGGGTCCTTGGCCGTTATGGTGGCCACCTGGACAATCTGCTGCCGGCCCTTTACCGGGGTGGATGCCCTCTTCAGCTCGTCAAGGATAGCCTGGGTTGCCTTCTCAATACCCCTCTTCAAGTTGATGGGCTCGGCGCCGGCGGCTATGTTCTTAAAGGCTCCATTGATGATGGCCGCCGCCAGCATGATTGATGTCGTCGTGCCGTCGCCACAGGCTTCGTTGGTCTTGGTGGCTGCCTCCTTGACCAGTTGAGCCCCCATGTTCTCAAAGGGCTCCGGGAGATCAATATCCCTGGCGATGGTAACACCATCGTCAATGATGGTGGGGGCACCACCCCACCCCTTTTCTAGGGCTACTGGATGACCCTTGGGCCCCAGTGTTACCTTAACGGCATCATTTAGTACGTCCACTCCCTTCTTCAGGGAATGTCTAACCTCATCACCAAAGATAATCTTCTTAGCCATTTTGCCTCCTTTTAGTCATTGAAATTTGTCTATTTGGTAGTTTTCCTGGCCAGGACCTGGTTCTCAGGAAAGATTATCAGCTCCTCACCCTCGACCTTGTATTCAACACCGCCGAACCTGGGATAGATGACGAAATCGCCTACCTTGACATCGAGCTTCTCCCGCTTGCCATCCTTATCTTTTCGGCCCGGGCCCACGGCGATGACCTCTCCCTCCTGGGTCTTCTCTTGGGCCGTATCGGGTATTAAGACGCCACCCTTGCTCACCTCCTCCTTCTGGCTGGGCCTGATTACCACCATGTTGCCCAGTGGCTCCAGTTTAACCGCCATTAAAATCCTCCTTCCTTGATTTAGTTTATTTGGGCTCAATTTTTTAGCAGTCTCCGACCGAGACTGCTAACCTGAGTATCATAGCCTAGTTAGGTCTATACCGCAACTCAATTGATGGCTATTTATAGTTAATGTCAGATATTTACAGCAGTTTATAGTTAAAAATCAACCTTTTTCTCCGTTGATTGGCCATTAGCTTATATATAGCTCGCTTTATCTCTGTTGACCTGAGATTGTTTTGACCTTTCCACCCAAGCGTGCCAGAATTTAGTTAGCCTGAATATATAATCCGGGGGTGTGGACACGATTAGGGTTGAAGTCTATAAAGGGGATATTACTCAGCTTGAGCTTGATGCCCTGGTCAATGCGGCTAACAACCGCCTGTGGATGGGTGGTGGCGTTGCCGGCGCCATCAAGAGGGCCGGGGGTGGAGAGATTGAGACCGAGGCAGTGAAAAAGGGGCCTATCGGCGTCGGTGAGGCGATAGTTACCGGGGCCGGTAGACTCAAGGCAAGCTATATCATCCACGCTGCCGTGATGGGACCGGATTTAAGGACCGATGCCGAGAAGATAAGGCGGGCAGTGGAAAACAGCCTCAAGAGGGCTGATGGGCTGGGCATTAAGAGCCTGGCCTTTCCCGCCCTGGGCACCGGTGTTGGTGGCTTCCCCCTTGATGAGTGCGCCCGGATAATGATGGGTCAAGTGTTTAAGCATTCAGCCGGCAAGACAGGACTGAAGAGGGTGGTCTTTGTCCTGTATGATGAGCCGGCCTACCAGGCGTTTAAGCAGGAGCTTGAGCGGCAGTTATAACTGCTGTACCTAGGCTATCCTGAGGCCGGGAATTACATCCAGATCCAGGCCGTCTGTTTTGCCGGCCCTAAAGCGGTAGTAGCCGCAGGTGGCAATTACGGCGGCGTTGTCGGTGCACAATATCAGCTCGGGCACCAGCACCGGTATCGGTGAATTTTCCTTAAGGCGCTGGCGGAGAAGCCTATTGGCGGCCACGCCACCGGCCACCAGAATCTGCTTCACCTTCTGCTCCCTGGCGGCGGCTACAGCTTTGGTCACCAGGACATCTACCACTGCCTCCTGAAAGCTGGCGGCGGCATCGGCTACGGACGAGACCTGGCCGGCCTCGACCAGTCTTAATAGGGCTGTCTTGACACCGCTGAAGCTGAAGTCATAGCTCCCTTTTAGCCAGGCACGGGGTAGCTGGATGGTGGCCGTGCCTCTGCTGGCCGCCTGCTCAATGGCCGGGCCGCCGGGGTAGCCCAGGCCTAATATCCGGGCGGCCTTATCAAAGGCTTCACCGGCGGCGTCGTCCCTGGTTCTGCCTAGTAACTGGTAGTCCCCATGGTCTTTCATTAGCACCAGATCACTATGGCCCCCGGAAACAATCAGGCAGACCACGGGAAAGGAGGGGCACTGCCCTGAGAGCCAGTTGGCGTAGATATGGCCCTCAAGGTGATTGACCCCGGTGATGGGCAGGCGGCTGGCCAGGGCGATTGCCTTGGCCACATTGACCCCCACCAGCAGCGAGCCGGCTAGGCCCGGGCCGATGGTAACGGCAATGCCGTCCAGGTCATTCCAGCCAGCCTTGGCTTCAGTCATCACCCGCTCGATGACCGGGATAATGGCCAGCAGGTGCTGCCTTGAGGCTACCTCGGGGACAACCCCTCCGTAGCGGGCGTGGATGGCCACCTGGGAAGCAATCTGGTGGGACAGGATTCTAGCGCCGTCCTCAACTACGGCGGCGGCGGTTTCATCACATGAGGTCTCAATACCCAGGATTTTCATGCTTTAAGAATTATAGCACAGGCACCACTGCTGAAATAGGCCCTACCCTTTTGACACCCATATTGGCCAGTGTTATGATGCAATTAAAGGGGGGATTCTCTTAAATACTTTCTTAAAGAGTGGGGTGATATAGAATGTCTGTTGAAACACTGTACCTGGTGTTTCTTGTTATCTGCCTTCTGTTGTCAGCCTTCTTCTCCAGCTCGGAGACAGCCTTCATTGCCTTACAGAGGTTCCGGCTGCAGCATATGGTTGACACTAAGGTTAAGGGAGCCCAGCGGATAGCCAGGTTGGTTGAGCGGCCGGAGAAGCTTCTGTCCACTATCCTGCTGGGGAATAACTTCGTCAATGTGGCCGCCGCCGCCCTGGCCACGGTGCTGGCGATGTCTGTCTGGGGCCAGGAGACGGGCGTGGTGGTGGCCACTGTTGGCCTGACCATTATCATACTGATATTTTCGGAGACTACCCCCAAGACCTTTGCTACTCAGCATGCCGAGAAACTATCCCTTATCTATGCCCGGCCGATTGAGGCCCTCGCCTGGATTTTTACCCCCGTTGTAGCCGTTTTAAGCTGGATTGCTTCTGCCTTCACCAAACTGGCCGGTGGGACACCTTTGCATAGGTCCCTGGTCAGTGAGGAGGAGATTCGCAGCATGATAACGATGGGCCACAAGGAGGGGACGGTGGAGGAGGAAGAGGCCGAGATGCTGCACAAGGTCTTTGAATTTGGCGACCGCCAGGTCAGTGAGGCTATCGTGCCCCGCCCCGAGGTGGTCAGTGTTGAGAAGGGGACCACCCTGGCCGACTTCCTGGCCATCTACGCCGAATCGCCCATGTCCCGCTTCCCGGTATATGAGGAGAATATGGATAATGTGGTCGGTATCCTTTCGGTAAAGGATGTCCTTATGGCCCTGGCCAAGGGCGCCATAACCCATGAGAACACCATTGATGACCTTATTCGGCCGGCCTACTTTACTCCTGAGACCAAGCGTATCGGGGAGCTCTTTACCGAGATGCGCGACAAGAACTACCGTATGTGTGTCGTGGTTGATGAGTACGGGGGCACGGCCGGCGTCGTCAGCCTGAGCCGCTTGATGGAGGAGATTGTGGGCCCGGTCGGGGATGAGCTGGCCGAGGCCGAGAAGGAATACGAGCCGATAAACGAGTATACCTTTCAGGTTGACGGCGGCATGCGCATTGACGAGGCCAATGAGGAGATGGGCCTGGAGTTGCCCGAGGGTGATTACGAAACCATGGCCGGCTTTATCCTTCGCCTGCTGGGCCATATACCCAGGCAGGGCCAGCAGATAAGGTATAAGGACTTGAAGCTGGTAGTGACCAGGATGCGGGGCAAGAAAATCGACGAAATTCTACTGACTAAGGAAAAACGTGCACAGGCTGAGGGTTAGGTTCTGTCGTCGGTCAGAGTTAAAGTTCATCTCCCATCTGGATATAATGCGGCTGTGGTCGAGGGCCTTTCAGCGTGCTGACATCGCCCTGGCCTATTCTAAGGGCTTTAACCCCCAACCCCGTTTGTCTCTGGCGGCCCCCCTGGCCATAGGCGTCACCAGTGAGGCTGAGTTGATGGATGTCTTCTTAAGCCAGTGGGTATCTCCCCATTTCCTGGCCACAGCGGTAAATCAGCAGCTACCAGCCGGTATAGAAATAGTGCAGGTTTACCTGGTGGCCCTGACTCAGCCATCACTACAGTCATTAGTTCGCCAGGCCGAATACAGGGTTGAGCTGGCCAGCGGAAAGAGTGACCGGGAGCTCCAGTCGGCTCTGGACTCTCTACTGTCACTGGAGCACCTGCCCTGGCAGCACCATAGGGATACCGGAGTCCGCAGCTATGACCTCAGGGCGCTCATTAGCGACCTGTGGCTTATCGGCCTGGAAGACAGTGCTGTTACCATCGGCATGCGCCTGTGCTGCGACAGTAGCGGCTCGGGCCGGCCGGAGCAGGTAGCCAAGGCACTCGGTTTTGGCCAGCGGCCCGGCTCCATTCACCGCACCAGACTTATTCTGAAAACAGGCTGATGGCATTGAATGATTCTTACCTTGAAGAAAATCTGGGGCCGAAGCCCCTTCTGGACCCGACCAGGCCCAGCCGCTGGATTGAGCGTCTGCTCTATGACCATCCGAGCTACGCCAGTCGGCTGGCCTATGCCAGTTCTATTTCAGCCCACAAGTCCGACCAGGGGGAACAAAATTGGTAAAGATTATTTTGGTAAGGCACGCTGAGACCGACTGGAATCAGGTAAGACGCATTCAGGGGGGCGGCAGCAACACCCCGCTAAACGAAAGGGGCCTTAGGCAGGCTGAGAGCCTGGCCCAAAGACTCCAGACGGAGGGGCTTCAGGCCATCTATTCCAGCCCACTGGAACGGGCCCTGGTTACCGCCCGGGCCATCGCCGGCTACCATAAGCTGGAGGTGGCTGTTGAGCCGTCCTTGAGGGAGATTGAGGCCGGTGAGCTTGAGGGGGTCACCGTGGCCGAGATAGGCAAGCACTTCAGCCAGATTCTAACGGCGGGCGGTCAGGGCGAGCCCTGGCCCAGGATACCCGGCGGCGAATCACTGCCCGAGGTGCGGGAGAGGGCATGGCGTACTATCCAGCGCCTGGTAACCAAGCACCCGGAGGGGATGCTGGCGGTGGTCAGTCACTACTTTGTTATCCTGACCATTATCTGTTCCGTGCTTGACCTGCCCCTGTCTCACATCGGCAGGTTTCGCTTGGGCACCGGCAGCATCAGCGTTGTTGAATTCAGCGACCAGGTGGCCCGCTTACTGGTCTTCAATGAGAGCTGCTAGCGGCTGGATAATTGGGACGGCAGTATTGCCTCAAGCATTTCAGCCAACTATAATGACACCTAAGATGTCAGGAAACAAGCCGCCGACACTAGAACAGCAGGTTAAAAGCTTTATCCAGGAGCAAAATCTGGTATCAAGCGGGCAGTGCCTGCTCGTGGCCGTCTCCGGCGGTCCCGATTCGGTCTGCCTGCTCCAGGTGTTGCTTAGGCTCAAGGATGAGCTGGGCATCAGGCTCCATGTGGCCCACCTTGACCACCAACTAAGGGGAGCTGAATCTGAAGCTGATGCCGGCTATGTTGCCCATTTGGCTGAGCGGCTGGGTGTTCCGGTGACTATTGACCGGCGTGATGTCAGGGCCTATAAGGCCCGGCAGGGTATCTCGTTAGAAGAGGCGGCCAGGGAGGTGCGCTACCGCTTTTTGGCTGATACCGCGGCCACTATCGGCGCCAACCGGCTGGCCGTCGGTCACACCCTTGATGACCATGTTGAGACCATCCTGATGCACCTGGTGAGGGGCAGTGGTACCAGGGGCTTAAGGGGTCTTAAACCGGCTACCCGGTGGCGGCTACCCCAGGGGAAGGGCCTAACTATAGTCAGGCCACTGCTTGCGTTGAGACGCCGGGAGACGGCCGGCTACTGCCAGAAGCATGGACTTGAACCCCGAATTGATGCCTCCAACCTTTCATTGTCAAGCTTTAGAAACAGAATCCGCCTTCAGCTCCTGCCTCTGCTCAGGGCTTATAATCCCCAGGTGACTGAGGCCCTGCTCAGAACGGCTGAAATTGCCGCCGATGACCTGGCCTTTATCGACCAAGAAGCCGCCCGGCTCTGGCCTGGAGTTGCCCAGAGGCAGGGAGACACGATTATTCTAGATAGGGAGGGCTTGGACAAACTCCATCCGGCCCTGAAGCGAAACCTGCTGCGGCGGGCCATAGAAGGCCTTCTGGGCAGCCTTAAGGATATTGAGGCACGCCACATTGAGGGGATAATGGCCGTCCTTAATAAGCCGGCCGGTAAGCAGGTCAGCCTGCCCGGTGGCTTAATCTTTGCCATAGAATACGACCGGTACCTGTTGGGTCCTGGGCCGGCGGCGATGTCTCCCTATCCTGTCCTTGAGGCTGAACATACCTTGGAGATTCCCGGGGAAACACACCTTCCGGGCTGGCTGGTTACGGCAACAATCATCAATCAGGAAGAGATGACAGAAGAAGATGGCTTTACTGCCTACCTTGACCTTTATAAGGCCGGTGACAGGTTGCTGGTGAGAAGCCGCCGCCGCGGCGACCGGTTTCAGCCGCTGGGACTGGGTCAATCAAAGAAGCTGGCCGAGTTTATGATTGACGCCAGAATACCCCGCGCCTGGCGGGATAATATCCCGATTGTCTGCTCACCGGAGCATATCGTATGGCTGGTCGGCTGGCGGATTGATGAAAGGATTAAGGTTACTGAAGAGACGAAGCGTATTTTACGGTTAGAATTTAGTCGCGTTTGAACCTTGGTATCATTATAGGTTGATAACACAAAGAGATTGAGGGTTTACCGCTTCTCATCCAGCTCTTCTAGTAGCTTGCCCACTCTCCATGACCAGCCAAGGGCAGTGCTACCAGCTACGGCAACGGCTACCGAAACAGCCTCCATGACCTCAGCCTTGGTGGCTCCAGCCTCCACCGCCAGCTTGGTTTGATGCAGAATACAGCCGGTACAGCCGGCCCGAAGTGCTATTCCAAGAGCTATCAGCCGTTTAACCTTGTGGCTAAGAGCGCCGTCCTTATATGCTTCATCCCTGAGAGTGTTATAGGCGCTTCTTGTATCATCAGGCAGTACTTTGGCAGTATACTTTCGTATATTCTCGTAGAGCTCTAATTGACTTTCCATAGCTCCATCACCTCCTGTTTATATGGTTATGCTAACTTCTGCCTCTACCTATGACAACCCCTTGACAGTGGCAATAGATAACTGTCAATACTGTTTACATCACCCGCTTGAGCCTGGGATTTGGGGTCTTGCCTGGTATTCGGCCCCGCTTGGCAATTGGCTTACCCTCTATCTCATGCAAATCGGCGGTAAAGTCAATCGGCCTGGCGCCGCTGATGTAGCTGCCGACGCCGAAACCATCAACCGGGGCCTCATTGTCAATAAAGTACCTGATGCGCTCCGGGGTAAGGCCGCCGCTGACAAAAATCTTGACATGGTTAAAGCCGGCCAGGTCCAGTCGGGCCCTGGTCTCCTTGACCAGGTCGGCGGTCACCCCACCCCTCTCACCGGGGGTACCCAGCCGCGCGGTGTTAAGTTT
>Ga0114920_10000551_pt1 | contig 16250 bp, 30 predicted proteins | sample ChitaG_FD_88683 | JGI IMG/M metagenome (GOLD analysis project Ga0114920, IMG submission 88683) | Deep subsurface microbial communities from South Pacific Ocean to uncover new lineages of life (NeLLi) - Chile_00310 metaG | ecosystem: Environmental > Aquatic > Marine > Oceanic > Sediment ... | reverse complement strand
GGGATTGTCATGGCGTCTCCTTTGCGGGCTCCGTCGGCGTCTTGCACCAATCCTCTAGGTCGGGCGGGGGTGCGTCCAGGGCGGCACAGGCGTCGCGCAACCGAACGGGCGGTTCGTCGATCACCACCTCGCCAGCGTCGAGGCGAGAGGCTTGCGCAAACGCCCGCTTTGCGATGGAAGTCAGGGCGGCTAGGACGACTTCGCGCTCATTTGCTAAACTTGCGCACTCAGCTAACTCATCCACCGCGTCAGCCGCCGCCATTTCCAGTTCCACGTAGTCCAGTTTAGACATCAGGGGAGTCCTTCTCTCGTTTGGCCGGGGGCTTTAGTAGCCGCTCGATGCCGTTGAGCAACCGTTCGCGGGCCTTGACGCATAACACCAACTCATCAGAATCTACGCCGCGAGAAAACACGATGTCGCCTCCGACCTTGATTGTGATCTCAGTGGATAGAACATCATCCAGCGCCACTCGCGGCCAGTCCTTGACATCAAATACATCGCATCCTTCTTGTTCGATTCGCATCACGTTCCTTTCGCTGGTTGTTTCGCCTTGCCCGCCACGTCAACGATGGCGAGCTTGAGGTCGTTCAGGTTGTCGATACCATCCATCTGCCCGACGATCGTTCTCATGTGGACAACATCCGCCGCGCCGTAGGCCTTTCGGATGACCTTGTGTGCCTCCGGCGGCAGCTTCATCAGCCGTTCAAGGATGTCGGCACGTAGCAGCGCCAAGTCCTCGGCCGGGGGCTCGGGGTGTAGTGCCTCTTCCATGGCAGCAGCCTCGGGCTCGGCGAGCGGCGTTTCGGCCTCAGTTGGTTCAAGATTTGCCGGCCGCGCAAGCTCTCTTGCAAGCTGCTCGGACTTGGTTCCTGTGGGTATGGGCGCGGCCTGTGGCTCACCGCCGAGATCAATCTGGTTCAACACCACATCGGCGTCAAGCATCTCTTCGCGGTCGTAGAGGCCTTGGAGCACGTCCGTAAAGTTGTCGCGCAAATTAAACGCCCTCGCCCGATAGATTTGCATTCGGTTCGGGTTCGTTTGCCACGTGCCTTGTTTCGTCCAGAGCCCAGCCTTTTTCGCGTCGCCTATCGAGTACCCGTATGCTTTGGGTGCCTTGGCTCCGATGCGCTTGGTAACACAGTGGGCCGTGTAGCTGTCTTTGGCGTGGTCAGGTTTTCCGGCATTGACATCAGGCGAAAGCTTCCTCGGGTTAGGGTCGTTATCAAACCACTCAAGGAACCCATCCTCATCGAATCTGCCGCTCCGACGGCAGAGGCCAAGCATCATATCCCCCCACACAGTTGCCCGGCCATTAACCACCGCGATGCACTCGACTGCCTGTATGGGCCCCATTCCGAGCCCGACGCCTCGCATGATAGCCACGGCACAATCGGCCACGCCCATGCCCTTCGGGTTCCATTGGCTGGCCACGATCCATTGCGCCACTCGCTGCACATCAGCCAGCGTCCGCATTTCGATTCCATGCCTGGAGAAAGTGACCTGTTGATCACGGTCGAGTGGGAGAGCCTTGCCAACTTCGGCAGCTGGCTCTTGAGGAATCTGTCCTGCCGTTTGCATTGTCGTCATGCGTTTCCTTTCCGTTTGGCGTTTTGGAGTTTCGGATAGCTGTATGCTTTGCGAACGCTGGCTGCCACGTCGATACGCCGGTAGGTGACCTGCTTGTCCGGGTCGCCATAGTCCCCGACCTCAGCGTCACCAAGGGCAGCTATCAGGGCCGCGTCAACTCGCTCGACTTGCCTCTTGACAAAAGACTGGGCCGCGTGGGCCTTTTCGTAATCCTTTACAAGCTGCTTCGGCACCTGGACTTCCTTGTCCGGCACGCGGACCAGTGCTTTGAGTGTGTCTAAGGCGGGCAGAACATCCGGCGGGCAGACGCCGGGGATAACGTAGTCATTCCAGAATCGCGAGTCGGCGTCGATAATGGTGTCGATCAGCGTCTCGTTTCGCTCGACGACAAACAGGCACCATTCTAGCGAGTAGCGGGCGATAGCAGCGACCACGTGGACCCGTTCAAGTCCCGCGACGTATATCTGGTGCTGGCACTGGACGATGACGTGAGACGGTATCTGGTCGGTGCCCTCCAACCCCCAGTCGGCGGCGTATGCAGGGCCGACGTACTTGGCTTCGACAGCTTCGGGCTTGCCGATAACCAGGCCGTCAAGAGTTGCGGCGAGAATGCCGCCCTTCGAGATGCGAAACAAGTCCTCCCTGTCAATCTCGACTCCGAGCTTCTCCGCCGCGTAGTCAAGCAACGGCCCTTCAAGGCGATTGCCCGTCTCCATCGCATCGGTGGTGACGTCCTCAGTGGCGTATTGGCCCTTGGTGTAGAACACGTCTGCGGGATTGCGAAACGGGCTCAGCCCGAGGATAGCCGGGGTGTCGCTCGCACCGATGTGCTTCCGCCTCCGTTCCCGTTGTGTCTCAGTCAGTGCCATGCGGGGCTCCTACAGTGCCGCCTCAGCGTATTCAGTCGGCGCATCTTTCCAATCGGCTTCGTCGAGGTCTTCGAGTCGGTCAACTACTTCGACGCACTCAGGATGTACTCGGGGCTTGGTTACTTTCTTGAGTTCTTCGTCGCCAACGATTACTCGACAGTTTGTTGTTGAGTACGCTTCAACAGCAACCGTGTCCCTTTCCCATTCGACATCGCTGAACGGGAAGAACCAACGGGCCTTCAAGATGACTGTCCCATCATTGGCACTTTTCAGGGTTGTATCTGGCGGGCGACCGATCATCTTTGCGACCATAAGCACACGATCACGAAAATCAGCCAGCGTCTTTTCCCATTCCGCCCATTCCAGCCTGACCGCATGGGGGTAAACGCTAAACGGCAGATCGGCTATGCCAAGGTCGCGTGCTCGCTTCTCAAGCCGCTCTCCGTTTAGCTGCGCGTTTTTCAAGTCCTCTCGCCAGTCACCCTTCATCCTCATTCTCCTTTGCGCCCGGAAGAGCCCCGCAGGATCACCCTTTGGGAGCCGAGCAGACGGGCTCACGGAATCCCGGGCGGTTCAGTTCCTTCATAGTCGATGCCTGATACCTGGGCGCCATTCCAACGACTTACCTTCCCGTTTTGCACAACCTCAAACCACGGCACGTAATCGCCTTGGCCGTGAACTGGAACGACGACTATGGAGGTAACGCCAGCTTCGCCCACCGTGAACATATCTTCAGTATCAGGATAATCCCAGCGCAACCGCAGGATTTGCCGCTTATCATTCAGCAATGCACATTCCATCATCTCCTCCAATCAGGCTCGCGGGCGACACCCACCCATCAACACCCGAAGCTACGTCGCCTTTGCCCTTCGCACGAGCCTAGTTCGCCGCACACGCGGCACGGGCGCTAGCACTTTCCAATCGGAGCACCGCAAGAAGAGCACTGCACCACGCCGCTACGGGCAATGGTCTTCCACGGCTCATCGCAGTTCGAGCATACGTCGATGACGACCTTCGGGAACGACAGCGTATCTTCATCTCGCGATCCGTGGTCGCGCTTCCACTTCTCGATCTCTGCCGCCCACGCTTCGCAAGATCGCGTAACCTCCGCGCGGTATTCCGGCGTGCCGGGCCGAAAGTAGGTGCCATGCCGGTACTCGACCTGAATCACCTCACTGGGTGGTTGGAGCTTGGCATATATGCCGGTTATACATCGCACTTTCGTTGCTATCGCTGCCATGGGTCTCCTTTCGCCGCACACGCGGCCTGACGTTCATTCAAGACTCACGGGCCGGCTTACCCCCACCGGCTTCCGAGTCGGATATCTACTCATCGCCTACGGCTACTCGGTCAGGAAACAATGAGTAGGCCGATCTTTCAACACTCGCATTCCAGCACCATCCCGACGCTGACCACGCCGCCGTGAGTCACATTCGCGGGCCGGAGTCGAACCGACTAGACAGCTCATTTTGACGGTTCCTCTGTGTGCGTTTTATGTGCACCGCTCCAGAGTCGGCTGCCTGGCATTGCGCCTACATTGCTAGCGTAATCATTCGGCGCATTCGTTATCCTGCGTGTCTCCGTCCACGCCGCCGCGAATCCAATTACCCTACGGCCCAACGCCGACTAGCCAGTCGATAATCCACGGAGCGATTGAGCCGCCAAAGAAAAACCACCAAAATCCTTTCATCGCATTCTCCCTAAAAAGAACTCCTACCGCCCGGCGGGCGGTTCTATCTTCACTCCCATCGCCGCCGCAATCGCCTGGCGGACGGTGGGATAGGTATCAAACATATTGGCAGCCGTGATCTCGCCAGGGGGTATCTCATGTACCCGCCATCCGCGACCTCGGGTCGATATTCGACATACCCAACGATGTCCTTCTGTCGTTTTCGCCTGCAAGAAGTTCAGCATCTCGTCAGCGGTTGGTAGCTTGTCAGTCATCATCGCACTCCGAAAAAGGAGAGCAGCGCGCCGTAACAGCGACGCGCTGCCCTTCCGAAGAGGGGAGCTAGGTTGGTCTCACCCGCGTCATCCCCCGTATGAAGTTTCAACTGTGGCCCTACGTCCTGTGCATCCTGCTGGTCGTCGCCGAACCTGAGCAGGTCTTCCCTCAATCGCCTTTTTGCTCGGTAGAATCTCTCGCGGTGGTCGTCAGGTGTCATCGCCGCCTCACTTTCCTACTTCCCACGAATGGCTGCATGAAAGGCACACGTTCATTCGACGATCCTTCGTGCTCGCACTGGGCTCCAATGTGACGATGACTGTCTGCCTACACTTGGGGCAATGTGGCTTTATGAGACCACCGAGGATTTGCGTGAGATCATCAAAGCCGCCGAGGCCACCAAGGATGTCATCAAGTGTCATCGCCGTCTCCCTTCTCGGTCGCAACCCAGTCTTGGCGATAGCCAAGTGAGCGAATTAGCTTTGCCGACTTCAAAGCAGCCAAGGTGTGAATTGTAATTTTGCCACCGCCGGAAAGCTGCCATGCGCCGAGCGCCCAGTTCCGGCAAATGTATTCCCCTGCCCGGAGGCGAGCCATAACCTTCTGCTGGGTTGGGGTTAGTCGCTGCACGTCCATATCCTGCCACCACAGTTTAGGCGCAAGCCATCGCGCTCCTTGATCTCGTGGAGACACACTTCTCCGTCAGACTGCAAGGTCAGAACCGCCTGAGCCTGATCTCCAACCATCAGCGTCCGCCCGCCGTGCTGGTCTGAAATCATCTCGCACGGGACATTCGGGGGCAGGCAGCCCTTCGCACGATCGTAGTAGTTTGTCATCGGTTCTCCTATCTCATAGTCCCATATTACACGTTACGTTGCATTGGCCTTCGCCGTGCGTTGGGCACACGCTAGGTCATAAGAATCTTGAAGCCGCCTCCACACTTCCGCATCCTCCTGGCCGAACATCTCCGCTATGGCGTAAGCCACGGCACGAGTTACACGCATCTTGCCCGCGATCAAATAGGTAAGCTGCTGAGGGGTCAGAAGAGCACTGTGAGACGCCGCATCCATGAGGCTCCAGTTGCGCTCGCCTATCTCGTCTCGCAGGTATTCGCCAGGCAGGATCGGTTCGATTGGCACAAAGGCGTTCTCAGTCATTCCATCACTACTCCCCACGTTACGTTGCATTGGCAGCCTTGCGAACTATTTCTCGGCATCCGGTTCCCTCGCACCATAAACAGGAATCCTGCCCGGTGCCGTGACAATGTTTGCATGTCGCTGAACCCGTACCACCACAATGCCCGCAGGGCCAATGGGTTTGACCGAGACACGCATCGCAAGGTATTTCCACCAGTTCTTGTTGCTCATCCGCCATCACTACTCCTCACGTTGCCGCAACCATGAAGAAGATTGCCACGTTGCATTGGCAGACTCCGCTTCAGCGAAGTCACTGGCCAACCTACAGTCAGGGCGGTGGCCATATAGACTTTCGGGGAATATGTCCTCGACCCAGTCATGCCGATGATTCGGGTCAAGGCCATGGCACATAGGACATGCTGGTGCCGTATGGCCGCAGCCTCCACGATGCACCCCGGACCACTCCAAATCTCGGAGCCTCTCAAGCAGTGTCTCGCAACGAGGGCATTTACCCATCACCTACTCCTCGCGTTACGTGGCATTCCGGGCTGGTACTTCACGTGATTCAGGCCTCCCGATTGCTATGACTTACGTGGGACCGGACGCGCTGGAGGTGCAGCCAGAATGCAACTCGACCCTGGGGAGTACGTTCGTACTTCCTATATTATATGTTACGATGCATTCGTGTATCGGACAGTCCGTGTCCAGCATCCGTGCCATTTCCACCGCGCCATCCCAAGAGAAAAAACGAGCCCCGCCGACCTACCTAAGATCGGATTGGCGACCGAAAGCCGGTGGACCGAACGGGGCGTCGCGTTATCGCTGTGTTGGTCTTCCAGTCGCCATGATAAATCTATACGATATCCCCGGCCGAGATGCAAGCGGATTCCAAAGTTTCTTCCGTATCGTTTTGAGGCGCGAATGTGAGTCACGTCGGGCTCATGCTCGGGGCGCCCGGATTCGGAGCAAAAGAAATCCGGGATTCCGCTTGACAGCGTGCTACAATGTGGTACAACACATACAGACGGGCAACGGAGACCCGCATCGGGAAGGCAAAACAATGAAGCCGGATAGTGAATGCAACCTGAGCCTCAATGAGATTCTGGAGCGGGAGCAATACAAACCAACAGGGCCAGATCCTGAGTATCGCCCCGCGCCGACTACAGCCAAACCACATGAAGGAAAGCGTTATCGGGTTCAGAAACAAATGTCGGGCGATTACGTTCTAACCGATCTGTCGAGCGGGCAAGTTATGATGACTGCTGGTGCTGGAAAAATTGCGGCCTATCTTGGTAGCATCCGCTCGGATGATATTGAATGGTCAGACCGATGACCAACCGCAAGACGCGAACCGAAGTGATCCGCGTGCGGGTCTCGGTATCGGAACTCAAGCCGCTCATGCGCGCAGCCAAAGCAGCGGACCGCGACTGGCCTGACTGGGTACGGCGGACGCTGAAGCAAGCAGCCGCGAAAGGAAGGGCAAGACGATAATGGGTTACCACACCTTTCGCTGTGAAGTCTGCGGCCACGAACATCCCGATACGCATGACTACGATGACGTGACGTGCGAACAGTGCGGCCGGGAGCACGTCTACGACGAGGGGATACATCTGAAGATCAGCCCGGAAGATGCTTTGTTTATCTTGCATGGGCCAGCGTTACTTGAAGCTTGCAAGCGCCATCTTCAATATTGCGATGACGAAACCAATTGGATACTACGGGCTGTAATCGCTGACATGGAAGGGCAAGGCCGCGAGTTCATCGAACCACAAAAGAGAAGTGCACGTGGATAGGAACGATCAGTGGCTAGTCCTTATACGCATGGAACGAAAGGAGCAATCTTGACGATTAAACGGAAGAATGCCCGGCGCGATAACCGAATGGGTGCTATCTATTTGAGGGTTGCCCCATCGTTGCTCGTGGCGATCAAAGCAGCAGCCAAGAAGGACAAGCGCACAGTGAGCGACTGGGTGCGGGTGACGCTAGGAAACGTTTTAGAGAAGGTGTAATGCCTCTAACCACTTGTCCCGATTGCGAGCATTCGGTATCAGATCAAGCACCAGCTTGCCCGCAATGTGGTCGACCGATGACGGCACAAACAACCGAACGCACCAGTAAATCACTCAAAGCGCAGCTTCTAGTATTCGTGCTTGTTCTTTGTTCGGGCTTACTCGGTACGTGTATCACGATAATGGACGGTGAAACTCTGCACTGGTTCTGGGTAGTTTTACTAGCGTGCGGAGCTATAGGTTACCTAGCTACACAAGTATCTATCTGGTGGGAGCATGACTAGGATACGGCATCACGCCGCCGCGATCTTCCCGCCTAACCACTTCCCGCCCAGCAGATGTACCGTCACCGCCGGAGCGAGCTTGAAGAAGATCGAACATACACAGTCGATCAGCCTTACGTCCGCCGCGCCCAGAGCAAACGCTTGAAACCCATATTGACACCAATCGTTTCGTGAAGGAACGACAGCACCAGCTTCGCTGATAATGAGTATCGTGTTGGTCCCAGCCGCCAGAGCTACCGACACAGTACCATCAACGGCCGGAGTACCGAATGGAATCTTCCCGTAGTGAAACCGCCCGGTGCTCAAAAACGGTTGCTCATAGCAGGTAGCCAACCAACTCGCTGCGAGGATCTCATCCTCCGGGTCGAGCCGGCCATCATCGTGCGGTCCGGGAGTCATACCCCCATCGGCAATATGAGTAGTAACAATTCCTGTAGCGTTTACCGTGTACTGCCCAAACGTTGCGGCGTTGAACGGAACCTCACCACCAGCCTCCGCCCACGTCCCCGCGTTAAGATTGGGGCCGACATCGGCAACAGCGGTTGCGCGACGATTCTGGTAACCGAGGAATCCGTAAGGGCCGACGAAATCAGCGACAGCAGCGGCACCGCTGTAGACATACGGGAGCCAGAACCACACGTTGGTTGAACTCACAGGAGTGCCGCCTTGCCCGGCTAAGAGCAATTGCAGAACGGTCCCCACCCCACGGTCGAACTTCTCGTTGTTGACAGTGACCGCTGCTCTTGTGTCAACGTGAATCACCACGTCGCCGGGATCGCCGTGCTTAAAGAGAGGTTCCACGAGATGCCAGGTGTCATTGACGAAGTGTACCGCAGCACTCGTGCCCACCAGGTTGAAATCGGCGTCCCGTATTTCTAGCTTTCCATCGTTGAGGCTTAGATATAGATGCTCTTGGTTTGCTCCCGAACCTCGAATTATCGCAAACGGAAAGTCGGTACTGTAGTTGACATTGGAAAACCGCACGTAGAACGGGAGGATATAGTCATTGAGCCCCTCAGCAAACGTGCGAGTAAGAACCATCCTACCACCACCTCCCCAATCTAGCAAGCAAGCAATCGTGTAGGTCGCGTTTGGGTAAGGCGGTGCGGGGTCCACCACGATCGTCGGACCGTTCTTCGTCGAAAGGAACTCGTCGAACGTGCCGGACGCACAAGTGCAGAGTGTTTCTAGTACTAGAGCCATCAGTCTACCACGCATCCCCCGCATCGTGATCGAATAGGGTAGTCCACTTCGTAACCCCACCGGCCTTGCTGGCGATCAGCACATCGCCGTCATCGCCCTTACCCGTACCATCCGACATCCAAATAACCGCCTGTCCTTCTATCGGCTCAGTAGGATCGGATGCTCGTTCCAGCAGCCGTAATTGCGATGCGCAGACGTCGTTGAAGTATGAGCCGACAGTTCCGAGGTTGACCTTTAGGTTCGTTTGCGGCTTCATCGTCCGCAGGTTGCCGTCGCCGATTTCGATGTTGCCGAGCACGCCGAAGATACTGTCCGTGGTTCCGGCAACGGTGACCGTGCCACCGGCAAGCACGTTCATATCACCATCGGCAATCATGTTTAGATCGCCATCGGCATCGCTCTCAATATAGACATCCACATCACCAAACAAGAGCTTTTTATTGAGTTGAACCTTTAGGGCTTCGCTGAACCCCACTGTCCCTGATGTAATGAAGGAGAAGGGACCACCGTTTGAGTTTATCCCGTCAAGTTGAAGCGTGTTAGTGTCGTGATTATGGACCTGCGGTGGGCCACTTGCGGCCACCTTCCGCAATTGAACCTTCTTGTGGATACCCGCAGAGTCGTCGTAAGACATCACGTGATCCGCAGCACCGTCCGGCGCACCGTCGGCTATGAAGTCGTCAATGTCCTTCCAGTCGAAGTCCGTTCCGTCGCTGATTACAATCTTCGTGTTCCCACCGATGACCTTTTCATCCCACTTCTTTACGGCGTTACCATGGATCATCGACCCTTCAGTGGCGTCCTGGATTTCGGTATCCAGGTGGACCGTACCATCGAGCAGGGTATGTGCAGCACCGGCCCCGATGTGAGTTGCTATCTGGTCAAGCGCATCGTTCACGTTGCCGGGATCTACCCTTCCATCCCACTTGGTTACGTCGGCAGGATCATAGGAGACAGCCTCGGCAGTCGTAGAGTCTACGTCCGTTCTATCTCCTGCGGCGTCGGTGTTATTCGTTCGTGGCATGAGCAAGCCCCACAGTTAGTGCCCAGCGCATGACCGCTGGATCAGGATTCGTCCAGGCGATCTTGAGTCTGTCAACGTCGAGATACACCCTATCTAACTGCGGTGTTGTATGTTGTTTCCCATCGAAGATGTATCGCCGTTCTATCTCATCGTCCGGCACAAAGAAGTTGACATCGCTACCGTCAGTCCCCGCAGCGGTCAATGTAAAGAGCGTCGTGTTCCAGTGTGCGCCCAGGTAAGCCTGGCGTACAATCGTCAGACTGGCCGTGCCCGCCCCGCCGCTGAAATGCACCTCGACAGACGAAAGGACGAACGGCTTGTTGTCGCCCTTCTGGAACGTGTGGTCGATGTCACCCGTTCCGGTTGCTTGGATCAGTGGGATGATGTCTGTTGCTGAAATCATGGCTCAATCCGTATCCACACCGAATATCTTGTAGTCATACGTAATTGTCAGCCTGTCGGTGCTGAGAAGCGTTCCCGCTGCTGAGCGGTATAAGGCCGTGATGGTTTTCTCTGTTGCGGTTCTGGTTGCGTCAACTGTGCCACCCTTCAAGTGCAACACGCCCAGTAGATTCGGACTTGCGTTATAGACATACAGGCCGCTGCTGATGTATACATAAGCTACGTTGCTCGTCTGCTTGGCAGTCACCACACCGCCGTGGATGTGTATGTTGTTAATCAGCCCCGAATATTCTGCTGTTCCGGTAGTTATATGCAGTGTTGTGATCGCATTTGCACTCAGGTCTAGTAACGATGCCGGGCTTAGCTGCCCACCATGGGTTACAAAGGCATTCGCAATCGTTCCAGTGTATCCGGCACTTATGATTGCATGACCACTGACAACGGACAACGCAGTGGCTACCTGGTCGCCACCCAATATAAAAGCGTCGTCTACATTGCGAGAATTGACGATGATATTACCGCTTGCGCCGCTACTTGCGTCGAAGTAGAACGACCCTGATCCCCTCATAGTAATGAAAGCCCTACCAATCGCACCTATAAGCCCACTCACTCGGCATTTCAATGGATTACCTAGCGAACCGATATTACCGCTATATCCCTCATGCACAAAGAAAGAACTGAGATCGAGGCCTGCACCACCACTATCCCCAGTCCGATCCAAGCCCGTTAGCAACGATGTCTGTGTAGTGTCGGGAACGATAACATGGTGATCGTCAATCGGGCGTATGCCGAGTGACCAATTAGCCACGTCGGGCCAATGAGTAGTCCTGCCGAGAAAGTAGTTCGTAGCCATTACTCTGTTTCCTCATCGAACGGGAAGTCGTTCGTCACTACCGTCTGCGAAGTCTTAACCACTGTCGCACCCGGCGCTTCGTACAGATTCGAGATCAGCTTCGGATACGAGTTCTGAGTCATGTCCAGCGTCCCGCCGGTCAGCGACGCCATGTCCAAAGCCGCCACGTCGCTCGACGTATTGAAGAACACGAGCCCGCCGCTCTGATACAACTGAGCAAGTCCGTAGTTCTCTTGCGTGTAGCGACCCCCTTGGCTGACAAGAGCCATCGTCACAGCCCGCGCAACGCTCACCGTGCCCCCCGCAGCCTGTATCAGCGTAATCGCCGGGCCAGCCGTCGAGGCTGCCACGAACTTCGCATCGTTCGCACGGTCACCTCGGAGCGATACATCCACGTTGCACAGGATACCCGCGTAGGCCGCTGAGAGCGTCGCTAAGCCCTTGGCGATGCACAACCGCCCAATATCGCGGTCGCCAGCCAGCGTGAGCGCTGAGTCCTTGTTGTCGCTGTTCAGGATGATCTGACCGGTAACGTGGCCACCCGTCCCGGTCTCCGAGTTGAACCACAATTCGCCCAGTCCGCGATGCGTGATTGAGGCGTCGGCAAACGTGCTGTTCTGGACCGTGCATTTCAACTCGGCGCCAAGAGCCCCGATGTTGCCCACGTAGTCGCGGGCCACGTACAGGCTGTTCAGGTGCAGCCCCGAACCACCGCCGTCACCCGTGCGGTCAAGATTCGTGGTCAGCGATCGCGTCGTCGTGCCAAGCACCTTTACGTCGTCGCCGCCAACGGGAATAGCGGCACCCGTCCAATTGAGTACAGTAGACCAGTTCTCGTCAACGCCGAGAAAGTATTTAATCGCCATTGGCCGTTCCTTTTCTTATCGCTACCGAGCCGGGGTGCAAGCCCAGCATGCAGTTCTGACCAGCTTTTCGATTCTTGTATTCCAACCGCGCGCCAACCCATATCGGACAACATACTCGGCAGTACAGGTAACCTGCGCGCGGAGCACTCTTCCCACATTCAACACATATCTTCATTCGCGTATGGTAGACCTCGTCGCCGACTCTGCCACTTAACACTGTCGTCGCAAACAAGTAACCGTGTTCTAAGGACCACGCGAGTGGACGGCGTATCGCGTGCCTGACAATGGCACTCGTTACTGATCGCCATGTTGCATACAGCACAAACGCATGGACATACCAGAACACTCCCCAATGCCAAGGCTTATGTGGCAATGTGGGTACAATAGGACGCGGTGGCGGCTCGATCCGCGTCTGCATCAAGCGCTTGATACGATCATCTATAGCTGTATCTGTCACTGTCACGGCGCACACAATCCATAAGCATCGGTTGTAGTAAAGTTGAAACCAATCTCGCCGACCCAGTGCTGGTTCGGATTATCCGAGTTGTGATCCAGATGAACCGGCGCCCCCGGCACCGTCCACGTCCCCAAGGCCGTACATGCGGATTTTAGACTTCGATCATATGGCCCATGTATACTGAAATCCTCGCCGCCAACTTGCTTAGGGAAACCTTGACCGTGTGGCGCCCCCCCGTGGAGGGCGGGATTTGATGAATTATTGAGCACACCGCGCCACTCGACAAACGCTGGCGGCCATTGCCATTGCCCCGGCTCCTGAGCCAAGAGTATTTCGTTACCCGGCGGTCCGATATCCGGCCAGCGGGCCAGGTTGCCGTCGGTGTATGTGACCGGCGGCGGCTTCATCCCCAACGGATCAAAATCTACGCGTAAGCCGAGCCATACGTGGATACGAACAACACAATGAGGCTCGATATGTTCATAACGATCGAAGAGAACCGTGCCAACTTCCGGGATGACCGTTTTCGTATGGGGGAGAGCCAGGTCCAGCACGAACCACACCTTGACGATGACTAATTCGGCTCTCGCTGATACGCGTAACCACTTGTCACGGCTGGCATAATATCTTCGGACAAGGGGTAGGCGAGAATCGAAAATCCTACTGTATCCCGTACCATCCCAGGTCCGCGAGAACCGTCCTAAACCATGGTTGCCCCATTCGCGCGCTTCATGGTCAAGCTGATCGAACTCGATACCCGCAAACATACCAGGAGTCCGCACCTTGGCTAAGATCGCATTGTGCAAGTCTACGTCATGTGGATCGGTATCCTCACGGGCTAGAAACTCCGTGCTGTTACTGACGACGGATACGCGGTCGAATAGGTGCTGACAGGGCGGCAGCGCCCCGGAATGAGCCGCATACGGCGTGTGAATCGGCGACGGCAACTCAGGGTCGCTGCCCGTATGCACATGCTCGAAACCGGATAGGCAATTGGAGGCCGTGACATATCCCGCGCCCGGTATGAGCCAATCAGCCCCGCACCCGTCACCTTGGCTTGCCGATGTTAGGAATATCGTATTGCCTGCCGGGCTCATTACGGTAGTCGATCGCAGCGGTTCATCCGGGAAGCGTCGGCATTGAATCTGCCCGTCCCTCTGCGGCCACTTGCCATAATAGAAATAACCTTCCCCGAAGTAGCCGTCAATCGGACTGCCGACCGGGACACCCCCACATTTTAACGGAGTGCCGGAACCAGATTCAACCCATGGCCAGGTCTCGCAAGGCACATCTTCTTCATCTACGCACTCATGCGTATAATTATCGTGGTTGGCCGCGCGTAACCATTGCATTCTTTGCTGCACAAGATGCGGCTGATGGGCAAGCAATTCATGCATCATGCCTCTGGCATCTTGAGCAGCGGGCAATAGGAATCGCCAACCAGGCTGATGGACAAGTTCGCGCGATGCGGCATGAGCAATAATCTCGTGTGGGTAATCAAGACACGGCCAGCATCCTATATCGCAACCCAGAGCGTCAAGCTGACCATGCTCAACATCGTCGCTCATACGCGTGTAGCATTCTGCATGACCGTGAGTATCCACACCACCGAGGTCCGTGCAGTAGCACGTATCGCCTTCAAAGCAGCCCAGACAATCCGCAAGAAATCCCATTATTCAACATGCCCCTTGCAAAGCACAGTGTCAGCGTGGTAGTTCACCTGGATCGGGTAGGGACTCATAAACTCAACGATGACGCCGCAAGCACCCAGCGGTACCAATCCATCAGGATCATTCTCCATCTGTCGAAATATCCGCCCCGTATGCCAAGCCCGCGAACTATGCGACACGCTCGGTTGGCTCGGCATCCGCACTTCACACTGCCCATCGGCACGCCGAGTCAACTGGCCGTAACAGTAATGCGTCTGCCCTTCGTCCGGCGCCATCGGCTCCACGCGCACACGGTGAGCCGTAACGAACGTCATTGCACCAGGTGGGAGATTATCCGGGTTTCCGTGTGCCTCCGGTCGCCGGGCCGGGCAGAGGATAGCCTGGTCCAAGGCGTCGGCAGTCCACGTGTACTCGCCTTCTGGCGGCGGATAATCATTCTCAGGGAATCGACACGTCATACCGGCCTCGGTCCTCGATAGGGGTCATCACTACGCCGCAGTACTGGGAAAAGCGGCACGAACAACTCTACGCATTCCACCCCACCGATCGTTCGCGTCGGCTGAATATGCCCGCTGAACTCCGGCACGCTCCCCATCGGCACTACAAAGTGCTGCCAGTAGATCGCAGGCATAAGCGGAAACGTCGGCATATCGAATATCTCGCCGGTCATCCTCCATTGACCCGCGTCAGTTAGCGTGACCCGCTGCACTTGCAATACCGTGCCATAATCGCCGCCTTCAGGGATAGCGCGGATGACAACGGCACCTGCTCTAGCCCGAGTACCAGCACCGGCAATCTGTGACCGATGTTGAGTCTGCTCACTGACCGGCGGCGACACAACAGTCCCATCGTGCTCGCGGATCACCTCCGCAACCTTGCGTGCCGTTCGTGATGTCAGGCCGACAAACTTCGTCATTCCAACGTCCCATTCAAGGCAGCTAGAATCTCCGACTCGACACCCGCAATACGCCTAAAGTCCGCAATCGGGTATCGCTGAAACTGTATCAGGTGCGGTTGCGGTGGCTCTTCTCCGGGCTGTGCAGGTTGCAACCGACTCCCATCTGCCTTTAGTAATTGCGGTGATGATACTGTGGCAACGCCTGTCTCGATTATGCTTCCATCTTCATCGAGCCCGTATGTCTTGTCCGATATTTCTACCCGATGTACTACAGATTGCACCGTAACAAGTTCTTGGAACCCAGCAGATATAGTCGGCGGCTCAAAACCATATTCGTCGAGCTTGAAATGAAACACAAACGTAACGGCCCAATACTTATACAAACCAGAGCGTTCGTATGTCCCGGATAGATCGTCTAGTTTCGCGTGCCCCGGCGCTACGTCCAAGAACTCGTACTTGTTTACATGACCTACGAAATCCTGTGGAAACGCCCCAGGACTCGTGAAGGCTCGCACATTCTTTGTGTACGTTATGAGATACTCGATAGCATCCCCGAAGATCGGCGGATCGAACGGCACACCCGCACTGTTAGCCACAAGCACAGGTGGGTCACTCAAATCATACTGCATCGGCTGGCTGGACTTCAAACAGGCAAACCGCACATTCGCCGGTCGGTGAATAGGCCTCGACGCCGGTGAGTCAAACCGATGTCCAGGATGTGAGTCGTATTCACAGATAACTCTGAACGTATGCGGCTGATTCTCATGCGAAATGGCGTGCTTGCGAATCAGCCAGCTAAACTCATCGACTTCCGTATACCGCTCGCCGACAGCCGGGATGGAGTTGCCGCCTGCACTGGCTGTTAACACGGTCTTTGTGTTATCCGTCTTGTCATCGCAAACTACGACGTATGGGCGCGTATGTTTTCTACCACGCCAATCCTGTTCGGACCGTCGCTCTTCGATTCGCTCGTTGACAGATACAACAGCTATTATGCCACAACATCCAAAACGGAAACATCCTCCAGGCGCACGCCACGACGGAGC
>Ga0114920_10000550_pt1 | contig 16266 bp, 13 predicted proteins | sample ChitaG_FD_88683 | JGI IMG/M metagenome (GOLD analysis project Ga0114920, IMG submission 88683) | Deep subsurface microbial communities from South Pacific Ocean to uncover new lineages of life (NeLLi) - Chile_00310 metaG | ecosystem: Environmental > Aquatic > Marine > Oceanic > Sediment ... | reverse complement strand
CGGGTGATCGGAATCATACCCGATCTGTGTGGCAAGATCAAACGCAACCGACAATCCGGTTTGCCCCCGTTCCAGCAGATATCGGAAGCGCTTGTTCGTCTCTTCGGCGGTGCCAAAACCAGCGTACTGCCGCATGGTCCACATCCGCCCCCTGTACATATCAGGATACACGCCCCGTGTGAACGGATACTTACCGGGCCGGCCGATCCCACTCTCATCTGCCCGGACATCGCCCGGTTGGACAACGACTGGTACTTCGATTCCGGAACTGGTTTTCCTGGTATCGCCAGCCATCTATTCAAACTCCAGAAGTAGATCCCCTTTTTCCACAGACCGCCCGCTGCTCACGTGCGTAACTTTCACAACCGCATCAGCCTTGGCTTTGATAATGTTCTCCATTTTCATGGCCTCGATCACCAGCAGAGGATCTCCCCTTTTCACCTTCTGACCGGGCTGAACCCTTACGTCGATCACCAGGCCGGGCATGGGGGCCCTGAACGCGCTTTCCACCGATGGGCCTGACTTGAATCCTGCGGTTTTGCGGATTTGTGCCAGATTGTAATCCTCAACAGAGGCCGGGACCTCCATCCCCTTCATGAAAACGATCTTGCAACCTTCGCCGTTGGCACGAACATCAACCTCCAGGGACTGGTTGTCTACCAGCAGGAGCGAGCGGCTCTCCCCCAGGCGGTGACTCTGAACACGAAGAGCACGACCGTTGACAGACACTTCGTACTGCTCTGAGCGGTAGTTCACTTCAACATCAAATTCCTTGCCGTCCACAACGACATGATAACGAGACATCAGCGGCTCCCCCCGAAACTTCTCAGATTGCTCCTACGGTAGAAGTCTGTCCAGCTGGAAGCAACAGACCGGTGCCGCTTTCCATTGCCCACGGTGATCCTGCGTTCCCTGACAAATGTATCCAGAGCAGCCGCGATTGCCGCCTTTTCAACGAGGTCATCGCTGAACAGCCGATAGTTGTTATCGGGATATTCCTGTTCAAGAAACCCGGTGGAGAGTTCACCATTAACAAATCTCTCATTATCCATTATTACGCGGTGGAAGCCGATTGTTGTCTTGACGCCGGATATGCGAAACTCCTCAAGAGCGCGTTTGGTCCGACTGATTGCTTCTGCTCGATCCTGCCCCCAGACCACCAGCTTGACCATTATCGGGTCGTAGTAAATCGGTATATCAGAAAATATAACCACACCGGAGTCTATTCTGACTCCCGGCCCGGATGGTGGGCGATAGTTCATGAGCTTGCCTGTCGACGGCACGAAACCTTCCGATGGATCCTCCGCGTAGATGCGGCACTCGATAGCATGCCCCCGGAGAGCGACATCTTCCTGCCTGATCGACAACTTCTTTCCTTCGGCGATGGCAATTTGTTCCTTCACGAGGTCAAGACCGCTCACCATCTCTGTGACCGGGTGTTCCACCTGAAGCCGCGTGTTGACTTCCAGGAAATAAAAAGAGAGGTTTTCATCGACCAGGAACTCCACCGTCCCGGCTCCAACATAACCTGACATCCGTGCGATATTCACTGCCGCCCTGCCAATGCGTTCCCGAAGTTCCGGGGTTACCACCGGTGAAGGCGACTCTTCAATTACCTTCTGATGCCGTCGTTGAATCGAACACTCACGTTCGCTGAGATGCACACAGTTGCCGTGCTGATCGCAGAGAATCTGTATCTCGATATGTCTCGGCTTTGTCAGATAGCGTTCGATAAACACGCGGCCGTCGCCGAACGATGATGCAGCCTCACTGCTTGCAGAGGTCAGCGCTTCGGCGAACAGATCCTCTGATTCAACCACACGCATCCCCTTGCCGCCGCCGCCCGCCGCCGCCTTGACGAGAACCGGGAACCCGATATCGCGCGCCATACGCAATGCTTCCCCGGCATCCTGACTGTCGATATCCGCACCCGGTATGACGGTCAGACCGGCTTTTAGCGCAAGCGCACGCGCCTGAAGTTTATCACCCAGAAGGCGAATCGTTTCCGGTTTCGGCCCGATGAAGATAAGACCCTCGTCGGTACATCGTTGCGCAAACTCGGGGTTCTCGGCGAGAAAACCATAACCGGGATGGATGGCGTCAGCGTGTGTTTTCTTCGCCGCACCTATGATATGGTCATGGACAAGGTAGCTTTCTGTCGATGGTGAGTTGCCGACATACACAGCTTCGTCGGACATACGGACATGGTAGGCGGTCTTGTCACATTCAGAATAGACTGCTACCGATGTTATATCCAGGTCACGGCAGGCCCGCATCACCCGAACGGCGATCTCGCCCCGGTTGGCGATCAGGATTTTTTTAACGCTTTTTCTCACGACCGAAGTCCTGTCAATACTGCACGTTACAGCGGTATATTCCCATGTTTCTTAGGTGGGTTGGTATCTTTTTTCGTTTCAAGCATTTCAAAGGCTCGGATCAGTCGTGGCCGGGTTGTTTTCGGTTCGATAATGTCATCCACATAACCCCGTCCGGCGGCAATGAACGGATTGGCGAATTTCTCACGATACTCATTGGTCATTCTCTGAACCTCCGCCTCCGGATCCTTAGCAGCCGCAATATCCTTCTTGAAAATAATCTCCACCGCCCCTTTCGGACCCATGACAGCGACCTCGGCGGTCGGCCAGGCATAATTCATATCACCCCGGACATGCTTGGAGTTCATCACGTCGTACGCACCACCGTACGCCTTGCGGGTAATGACTGTCATTTTGGGAACAGTCGCCTCACAGTATGCGTAAAGGAGCTTGGCGCCGTTCTTGATGATCCCGCCGTGTTCCTGGTCGGTACCGGGCATGAATCCCGGGACGTCCTCGAAAGTCAGCAGGGGGATATTGAAGGCATCACAGAAGCGAATAAACCTCCCACCCTTGACAGATGAGTTAATGTCCAGCACCCCCGCCAGCACAGCCGGCTGATTGGCAATGATGCCAATTGACCGCCCGCCGAGATGGGCGAATCCGACCACGATATTCTGCGCGAACTCCTCGTGCACCTCAAAAAAGGACCCGGCGTCCACAACGGCATTGATAACGTCCTTTATATCATACGGCTGGTTGGGATTCTCCGGGACAATGTGGTTCAGCGACTCGTCTTCGCGGTCAAGCGGATCAGTACACTCGACAAAGGGCGGGTCCTCGCAGTTGTTTTGCGGAATGTAATCCATAAGACGCTTCAGTTTGGCAATCGCGTCGGCTTCATTCTCACAGGCAAAGTGAGCCACACCGGACTTGGTAGCGTGAACCGTCGCACCTCCCAGATCTTCAGACGATACCATCTCATGCGTAACGGTCTTCACCACGTTCGGCCCGGTGACAAACATGTATGATGTCCCCTTGGTCATGAGGGTGAAGTCGGTTATCGCTGGGCTATAAACCGCGCCGCCTGCGCACGGCCCCAGAATGGCCGATAACTGCGGCACAACGCCGGAGGCAAGCGTGTTGCGAAGGAAAATATCTGCGTAGCCGCCAAGTGAGACGACACCCTCCTGGATACGAGCACCTCCCGAATCGTTCAGACCGATAATGGGAGCCCCCACTTTCATCGCGATATCCATTATCTTGCACACTTTCTCCGCGTGGGCCTCCGCAAGGGAACCGCCAAGGACCGTGAAATCCTGTGAGAAAATGAAGACCAGCCGCCCTTTGATCTTGCCGCAACCGGTGACCACACCGTCCCCGAGAAGCTTCTGTTTCTCCAGGCCGAAATCGGTCGAGCGGTGCGTGACAAACATGTCAAACTCCTCGAACGAATTCGGATCTACAAGCAACTCGATCCGCTCGCGAGCTGTCAGTTTCCCTTTCTTGTGCTGGGTATCTATACGCGACTGGCCACCGCCCAGCCTGGCTTCGGCGCGCATGGATTCCAGACGATTCAGCTTTTCCTCAAGTGACACGGCTTCACCTTCCGATCATTTTTTATACAGACGCCACCGGCTCTACCACCAGTTTATTCTCAACTTCCCTGACTGTTCCAAGAGGGACCTTCGTATCGTGATCGAATGCGAGAACAACGTCCCGGTTGACTATCTCCGGCAGCACCTTTCTTTTGACCTCCATTGTGTCCAGCGGGAAGATATCCGCTGCAGACACATACGGCACCCGCATGTAAGGCGTCATTGGAAAAATATCTGCGTAGTAGAAAACCTTTTCACCGTCCGATTCCATCTCCAGAGCAAAATGCCCCTCGGTGTGACCGCCCGTGTATACCGCCCTGATTCCTGGGAACAGTTCCGTATCCCGCTCGATAAACTCCACTTGGCCTGCTTCTTTGAGCGGGTGCAGCCGCTCCGGAATATAGACGGCCGCAGTGCGCTCATTCGGATTGGTCGCCACCTTCCATTCTTCCCTGCTGATGACATATTTCGCGTTCCTGAAGCGAGGAACATACCGCCCGTCTTCGAGCCTGACAGCTCCTCCTGCGTGGTCGGTGTGCAGGTGTGTGAGAATCACGTAGTCGATATCATCCGGAGTCAAATCCAGCCCGGTCAGACCGCTTTCCAGCGATGAATCCCCCTCGGTGCCGTACACTCTTTTCTCCCGCTTGGATAAAGTATCACCCAGCCCGATGTCGAAGAGTATTTTTCTGCCATGCGCCCTGAGCACGAAGATGTTGGTTACCATAGAAATCAGATTATCCTTGTTAACGGGAACAAGCTGTTGCCAGATCGATTTCGGCAAAATCCCGAACATCGTTCCTCCATCAAGCCGGAACCGCTGCTCCACGAACGAATCTATCTCAAACTGGCCAAACTTCATCACGGAAACTCTCTGGGCTCCCTCATGCGATCCCACTTTTCCGGTACCGGGTGAATCTCCTTTTGGGTAAAAGCATTGACCTCGTCCCTCACCGCCTGTTGCTTTGGATCGACATTGTAAGGCATAGTCACTCCAACAAGTCACGTATAATTAGAACTGATTATTTCCGTATTCACATAATGGGTTCATCGGACGCTTTTTCCACAATCTTCCGACGGAGGAATTCCACAGCTTCTTCGGTCGGAGCGCCCGGCGTGAACAGCTTTGCCACGCCCATTTTTTCGAGTTCCTCCTTGTCTTCATCCGGAATGATCCCGCCGCCGAACAGAAGGATATCATCCGCACCCCGTTTCTTCATTTCATCAAGAATGGCCGGGAACAGGGTCATGTGCGCACCGGAGAGGATCGACACGCCGATGGCGTCCACGTCTTCCTGAATGGCCGCTTCCACAATCATCTGCGGCGTCTGCCGCAGCCCGGAGTAGATCACTTCCATCCCGGCGTCACGAAACGCCGAGGCAATCACTTTTACGCCGCGATCATGCCCGTCAAGCCCCGGCTTGGCCAGTAGTACTCTGATTTTTTTTGTCATTGCTAGTCTGTCCACTTCGCTAATCGCCGTTGATTAGGCAATTCTCTCTTTCAAGCTGTTCTATAGTATCAATATCCCAAATCTGAAATTCCACGGTCCCTGATTCCACAGAGAAATGCTGCAAATGGTTGAATATGTCGACCAACGAATTTCTGGAGCACTTCTTGCGATCAAAGTGATGCGATAAGCTTTCAATGAGTGCAGTCTTGTCAGAAGGCATACCGTTGTAAGGCAGGATGAACACCAACTTGTCCACACTGGAAATGTCGTACCCTGCAGCAAGAGGATTTGTCTGCCGTTCAAGCGACGCCTTTGTAGTATCAAAGGCTGTTTTCCGTAGCTCAGCCACCTCGAGAGAATATTCAGCCAAATAGTCTCCGATGGGGGTACTTGTCTCGTACCGTGACATTATGAGATATAGGGTGTCCCGTTGGCCACCGCGTCTACCCAGAAAGGCATTGAAGAAGGGAGGGATTTCGAGGTCATAAAGAGTCTCCCACTCCATGACGGCTAACAAGTTGTCCACCCTCTTTGCAAAACGAGACTCGCTGATATGCTTTGCGAGCACCTTTCGTCTCAGTCGCTTCTCCAACCCGGATTTACGTGAACCTCCAGCCCCGCCTGTCTCTCCGATTGCTCGAAGCACTGGCGAGTCATCCAGCTTCGCATCCCCACTCATCTCCGCTAGATAACGGGCGAGCTTGTTCACGGCCTCTTCGCGCTCCCTAGCGGTAGCCTTTGAATAAAATATCGTTCTTTCATTGGCTAGATCAAACGGAAGAGGAGTGCCCCTGCACGCCATGAGAATTGTCCCCTGTTTCAGACCATGTCTAATTCCGAGTTCATACATCACGTTTGGGTTGAGCTTCGTCAAGTCCGCAATTACGAATCGTGAATCGTGCAAGTCTCTAAAAATATCTGCGGGAATTGACCCCGATCTGGTTACGTCGTCAGCTCTTTTGCAGTCAAGACCCAAATCGACCTGCGCAACCGCCTTCTGAATGATATCTTCATAGGTATCGTCGTGATCTTTCCGTTCAGGGGTGTTGTCGGCACCATACGGCATTATCACGAAGCATGTGTTTTGGGCATTTGCCATCATCTTCTACTTTGGTTCCTACGACACCCGCATGGCTGACTGGCTTTCCACGTATTCTCCCCAGACCTCGCGGAGGACGTCGCAGATTTCTCCCAGCGATGTATACACACGTATACATTCCAGAATCGCCTCGAACGTGTTGCCACTCCCCTCGGCTGTCTGCCGCAACTTCTCCAGAGACGCCTGAACAGCCGCGTTGTCACGCTCCGCTTTAACTTTTTTCAGATACGCCAACTGGTCGATCTCCACCTGTTGGTCAATCCTGAGCACAGGTATCTCTATCTTCTCATTTTTCAGAACAAAATCATTCACTCCGACAATTTTGCGTTCTTCTTTTTCAATCTCCCGCTGGAAGCGGTAGGCCGAACGCGCGATCTCTCTCTGGAAATAACCTTCCTCGATACAGGCCACCACGCCACCACCGCGTTCAATTTCCTCAAAGATCTCCTCCGCTTCGGCTTCCATCTTATCAGTGAGTGACTCGATGAAGTACGACCCGGCAAGGGGATCGACGGTGTTGGCGACACCCGTTTCGTATGCGATAACCTGCTGTGTGCGCAACGCAATCAGCAGCGCCTTCTCGGATGGCAACGCCAGTGTCTCATCCATCGAATTGGTGTGCAGTGACTGCGTCCCTCCAAGCACACCGGAAAGAGCCTGAATAGCAGTACGGACAATGTTGTTCTCCGGCTGCTGTGCGGTCAGCGAACAGCCGGCGGTTTGCGTGTGAAACCGAAGAAGCCAGCTTCGGGGGTTCTTAGCCCCATACTTGTTTTTCATCCGCTTTGCATAAATTCGCCTTGCGGCGCGGTATTTGGCGATTTCCTCAAAGAAATCAGAATGCGCGTTGAAGAAGAATGAGAGACGTGGCGCAAAGTCATCGACATCCTGGCCGTCGGCAATCGCCGCCTCGATATAGGCGAAACCGTCTGCCAGAGTGTACGCCAGCTCCTGCACGGCGGTCGCACCGGCCTCGCGGATATGATACCCTGATATGGATATCGTGTTCCACTGAGACACGTGTTTCGTGCAGTATTTCATCATGTCGGTAATCAGCCGGATCGACGGCGTTGGCGGGAAAATGAACTCCTTCTGCGCAATGTACTCTTTCAGGATGTCGTTCTGGAGCGTCCCGCGTACCTGATCGGACGGCACTCCCTGCTTTTCAGCCACCACCAGCAGCATGGCAAGGGCAATTGAAGCTGTCGAGTTTATCGTCATCGACACCGATACCTTCGACAGGTCGATATCACCAAAAATGATCTCCATATCTCCCAGCGTGTCAACCGCCACTCCGCATTTACCCACCTCGCCGAGCGAACGGGAATGATCGGAGTCGTAGCCCATCAATGTCGGCAGATCAAACGCGGTCGAGAGACCCGTCCCGCCCTGCGCCAGAATGTATTTGAAGCGTTCATTGGTCTGTTTTGGTGTCCCCATGCCAGCAAACTGCCGCATGGTCCACAGCCTGGTTCGATAGAGTGTGTGGTGCACACCGCGAGTATATGGATATTCTCCCGGTAGTCCGATGTGATTAAAATAGTACTCATCCTTCCCGCTGTTTCCGACTGACGCGGGAGTATAGAGTTCGTCAATATCACGTCCGGAAATAGTGAAAAACCTCGGCATCGATTTTTTAGAACGGAATCTCGCTGCCGCCTTGTCCCAGTCGCGAAGTTTATCCCTGAGCTTCTGCAGAAAGTTCCTGCTATACATGGTCTACAATCTCCGGTTCAACGTCAGGGAAAAACATAATACAAGCCTGGGGGAAAATCAAGCTGCAGAAAAACCCGAAATGGCGGCCGTGGCTGACGCGCAGTGTGACGTTGTCAATGATGTTGGCTGACCTGGAGCACCTCTCATCGACCGGAAAACTCGTCATAAAGCTGATCGCCGATCTCAAACGGACTGTTCTTCCCTGCCTGAATATCATCGACTATCCGGTCGAACTTTACCTGAGAGACAACGCGGTCAATGAACTCCTGCTCGAACCGGCTCTTGAGAATGCTGAGAACTTTTTTCTTTATTTGTTCCCGCCGGTGAGTTTCAAAGAGGCCAGTGGTTTTGATGAACTCAATATGCTCGCTTATAGCTGCATACACTCGGTCGATGTTCTTACCGGTTACAGCCTCAGTCGAAATGACAGGCACCTCCCAGACAGTCTCGTCCTTCCTGCGGGTATCGAGCATCTGGTGCAGTTCCGCGACCATCCGCTCGGAACCGGGACGGTCAGCCTTGTTGACACAGAACAGGTCAGCAATCTCCATCAACCCTGCTTTCATCGTCTGTACTGCATCGCCGGACTCAGGAACCAGAACAACTACGACCGAATCACAGGTGTCCACAATATCCAACTCCACCTGACCGACTCCGACTGTTTCAACAAAAGTGATGTCGAACCCAAACGAGTCGTAGATAAGGCTGACATTGCCTGTGGCTGCCGCCAGTCCGCCGGTAGCTCCCCTCGTCGCCATCGAACGAAAATAGAAACTGCCGTCAGTGGGGAACTCGTTCATCCGCACACGGTCGCCAAGGAGAGCGCCACCGGTGAACGGTGATGTAGGATCGACCGCAATGATGCCTACTTTCTTCCCTTCGTCCAGGACTCTCTTGGCAAGGCCATTGACCAGCGTCGATTTGCCCGCGCCTGGCGGGCCCGTGATACCGATGCGAACAGACCGACCGGCTTGGCGGTACATGCGAGCAAGTATCTCCCTGTAACCGCCTGATCGATTCTCAACAATCGAGATCAAGCGCGACAGGGTGCGGATATCACCCGATAATAATTTCTCCAGAATGGACATACATTATCTGTGGCCGGGGAACATGTTCCCCGCTGTCAGTTTGATGTCCCGCAGGCGGATCTGGATGTATGTGCGATCGTGGTATGTGTTGTACTCAACCGCATAGACGATGTCGACCAGACAACCCTTGTCCGAAATCGCCTGCGCCATATCACCAAAACCGAAGCCAATCACGTCAAGTACGGCTACTCCTTTTCGCACCCGCATCTTCAGATGGTTACTGCCGACCACGCGTGGCCGACCAGCTATCTCACAATTGCGCGTTAACAGGATCGGACGCATGTTCTGCGGCCCAAAAGGCGAGAATTCCTCTATGGCTTCCACGAAAGAAGGCGTAATGTCACTCAACTCGATCTCAAGATCAATGGGTAGTTTTGAGACGGTATCTTCGTCAGTAAGGTTACGATTTGAGACCACTTTTAATTTCTCACGAAACTCCGGGATGTTCTCAGGCAGGATTGAAAGTCCGGCAGCATGTTTATGACCACCGTAACGAATAAGCAGGTGCTCACACTCTTTGAGCGCATCAGTCAGATGAAAACCGGGAATAGACCGAGCCGATCCCTTGCCTTCACCACCAGCAATGGCGATCATCACGGTCGGCAAATGATACCTTTCCACCAGCCGACTGGCTACAATCCCGATCACACCCTGATGCCAGCCCTCAGCAGCCAGTATGATCGCTTTGTCTTTCTCAAGATCAACTACTTCTTGCATCTGCTCCAGAGCCTGATGGAGCGTCTCTTCGTCGATCTCTTTGCGCCGTTTGTTTTCGCTGTCCAGCTTGCGAGCGATCTCAGAGGCCAGGCGTTCGTCACGAGTAGATAGCAGCCGGATCGCCTCCCGGGCATCTCCCAGGCGACCGAGAGCATTGATACGTGGCGCCAAAACGTATACCACCTGCCCGGTGCTTATCTCCTTGCCCATCAATCCCGATACGAATGCCAGCGATTTGAGCCCTGGTTTGGTAGTGCGAGCAATCTGCTTGATACCGTACCTTGTAAGAATCCGGTTCTCTCCGGTCAGCGGCACGATATCGGCCGAAGTGCCCATCGCCACCAGATCAAGATGCTCGTGCAATTCCGTCTCATCCTGCGAAAGACGATGATACAGAGCCTCGGCAAACTTGTAGGCCACGCCTACGCCGGAGAGTTCACCGCCGTAATTACAGCCGTGCTGTTTGGGATTGATTATAGCATCTGCGTTGGGAATGCTCACCCCCGGCTCGTGATGATCGGTGACAACGACGTTGATCCCCTGCGAATTCGCGTAGTCGATCTCTTCGACCGCTGTGATGCCGGTGTCAACAGTCACTATCAGCGAGGCGCCCTGCGCCTTGGCTTCGTTAATTCCCTCAACAGAGAGCCCGTACCCCTCGACCAGTCGGTTTGGAAGATAGAAGTCAACCTGTGCTCCAAGCTTGTTGAGAACGAGGTACAGCAGCGCGGTGGCTGTGATGCCGTCGACATCATAGTCACCATAGATCATGATCTTTTCATTCTCGAGCAAAGCACGCGTGACCCGCTCCACACTTTCTTTCATACCCATCATGCTGAACGGGTCCTTGAGATCTGAAAGACTCGGATGCAGAAACTGGTCAATCAGTTCTGAGGTGTCAAGTTTACGGTTTATCAGGATTTTGACAACCTGAGTCGGCAGGCCGGTTTCCTCAACCAGTTCAGTTACCAGTGACCTGTCCGGTTCCGGGGCCAAAACCCATGTTGAGGGCGCCGGTCGTTGAGCCCAATTCATAGCAGACTCCGTGGGCTTGAAGCAGTACAAAGCAGGAGATAAGCCGAGTTCTGTAAGCTTCACCTGGAAGCCAACCGTCATTTATCTTGGCGGCCGATTGCCCGGCTGCTCTGTGCGGCCTACCCAGGAATAATAGCGGGGCGAATCAACCCCTCTTCCCCTATTTGGCCTTGCTCCGGGCGGGGTTTACCCGCCACCAGCATCTCTACCGGCAGCCGTGGTCTCTTACACCACGATTTCACCCTTACCCGCCGATGGCGGGCGGTATTGTTTCTGCGGCACTTTCCGTCGGATCGCTCCGCCCCGGCGTTACCGGGCGCCCTGATTCTGTGGAGCTCGGACTTTCCTCACCTTAAGTTTGTACCTAAAGCGCGACAGTTCCTCCTGCTTCGCATGCTTTCGTTAATCTATCACAAACAGTAACACTTTTCCCGCTACGCCTGCCTGCCCGGACAACCACCTCAGACATTCCTCCGGTAGTTTGGCGCCTCCTTGCTGATAGGCACCGAGTGCGGATGAGACTCGACAACACCCGCCGAGGTAATCCGGACTATCCGGGCCTTATTCCTTAGATCGTCCAGAGAGGCTGCCCCGCACAGCCCCATTCCTGCCCGGAGACCACCGACCAGTTGAAACAGAAGGTCAGCCAGTTTTCCCTTGAACGGCACACGCCCTTCAACTCCCTCCGGAACAAGCTTTGATGGTTCCTCCTCATGCTCCTGGAAATATCGATCGGAGCTGCCCTCCGACATTGCCTCCATTGAGCCCATTCCTCTGTATACCTTATAAGAACGACCCTGGAACAGTACTGTCTCGCCGGGGGATTCCTCAGTTCCAGCCAGAAGAGAACCGATCATTACCGCCCTGGCTCCACAGGCGAGGGCTTTGGTCAGGTCCCCCGAATACCTGATGCCACCATCAGCGATCACGGGTGTACCTGTTCTTTCAGCAGCTTCGACCGCGTTCATAATAGCCGTTACCTGAGGCATCCCTGCCCCTGTGACAACCCGGGTAGTACATATCGATCCAGGACCAATACCTATCTTCACCGCGTCAGCGCCGGAATCAATAAGTGCCCTTACCCCTTCGGCAGTAACCACATTCCCCGCCATCACTGGCACACTGCTGTACTTTTTCTTCAGGGATGTCACAGCCTGCAACACTCCCTGGCTATGCCCGTGTGAGCTGTCCACGACGAGCAGATCGACCGCTGCGGACACCAAAGCTTCGGCTCTTTCTTCCAGATCTTTGCCTACGCTGACAGCCGCCGCCACACGAAGGCGTCCTCTTTCATCCTTGGCCGCAAGTGGGTACTGAATCTTTTTCATGATGTCCTTGACCGTGATCATTCCCTTCAACTTGAAATCGCCGTCCACGATCAAGACTTTCTCTATCCGGTGCTTGTGCAGTATTTCCTTGGCCGTATCCAGATCAGTCCCCTCGCTCACTGTGACCAGATTATCCTTGGTCATGACATCTTTTATGGAAAGACTGAAATCCTTCTGAAAGCGAAGATCACGGTTGGTCAGTATCCCTACCAGGAGGTCACCTTCAGTTATGGGGATTCCGGAGATCGAGAACTTCTCCATCACTGCCATGGCGTCACCAATAGTCTTGTCTGGTGAAAGAGTGATCGGATCGACAATCATGCCGGACTCCGAACGCTTTACCTTATCAACCTCGTTTGCCTGCGCCACCGGTGTAATGTTCTTATGAATAACACCAATCCCGCCCTGACGCGCCATCGCAATAGCCAGTTTGGCTTCCGTAACGGTGTCCATCGCGGCAGACATTATCGGTAGATTCAGTTTGATTCCCGCAGCGATCTCTGTGCTCACATTGACATCCCGGGGAACTGTCTGTGAATGTGCAGGCACCAGCAGCACATCATCAAAGGTCAACGCTGTCTTTTCCAGAAACCTTTCCACGTTCACTTACAATTCCTCTCGACCGGCTGTTTTGAGAACCATGTCTCCGGGCCACGGTTCAGTTGGACTCATCGTTATCCCAATAAAGCATGGCGCCGCAGTTATCACAAGCATGGATCCTTTCAGCCCGCTTGATCTCCTGTATCTTCTTGGCCGTCAGCGCCTTGAAACAGGCTCCACAAGCCCGCTTCCTGACACCAACTACTGCCCGGCCTCTTCTGCCCCGACGCACTCGTTCGTAGATTGACAATGTCGTTTTTGGGATAGAGGTTATGATTCCCTGGCGCATTTCTACCTTGCCGGAGACCTTGGCACCAATCGAGTCGACCTTCTCCTGGAGTATCTGCAACTGTCTGGTGTTACTTTCGCTGACCTGCTTCTCCTTTTCACTGAACTGCGTGATGTCAGTTTCAAGCTGCGATATCAGATCGATTGTCTCCAGCAGGTCTGTCTCGCAGGAGGAAATCCTTTCTTTGATGCCGTCAATCTCAGCCACCAGAGCGTCGTATTCTCTGTTGGTCTTGATAGACATCATCTGCTGCTGATACTTCTGAAGTTCAGCTTCCCTGCTCTCTATCTCCAACTCCAGTTTCTTCTGCTTCACCTTGGCTGCGTCCAGTTGCTGCCGGGTATCAGCCAGTTTCGTCTCGGCCTCTTTTATCTCATGCCGGAGATTCTCCATCATATCCGGCAGATAGTCTTTGGACCGTTCCAGTTCACCTAAGTCGTAGTCAATCACCTGCAGTTTCATGAGCATCTGAAGGTCCGGATGCATGTCAAATATCTCCTTAAGTATAGAAAGGCGTCGAAGACAATAAGAAAAGCGCACTTCCTGCACTGATGCAGGAAATGCGCTTTACATTTCTCTCTTGGCCGAGTCGTTTTTCAATTCGAAACCAGTGAAAAACAACTGCGCGCCAGACAGGTTTCTGCTTCGAACACCTCATATCAAAATGGGCAATACTGGATTTGAACCAGTGACCTCTCGGATGTGAACCGAACGCTCTAACCAACTGAGCTAATTGCCCATCCTAGAAATCTCCTCAGTTCATGGGCCCTGCAGGACTCGAACCTGCGACCCGCTGATTATGAGTCAGCTGCTCTAACCAACTGAGCTAAGGGCCCAGTCCAGCTAAGTCTACTATTATAATACCTATAACATATCATCGTCAAGTCCATTTTTATCCTAATTCTTGATCTGGGAAGAACAGACTCTTCAGTGCCGCTCGAATTCACAGGTTTACTTCTTCCTCACCGGTTCAGGTAACTCTTCCTCTATCCCCGCGAGACGGCGGGCGATTTCAACTTTTTCCTCCAGATCGACAGTGGCGCGAATCAGCAGTTTGGCACCATCGGGAGAGCCACCACCATGCATACAGCCGGGTACGCCGGCACCAATGGTACACCATTCGACAAGGCGAGCTGCCCGTGCACGCGCCTCGCCCGAGTGGGAGGCTGTCATGTATTTCCTGACCAGATGTCCGTATTTCTCCGATTCAAAGTCCTTACTGGAAGGCATGCAACCGGTTTCACCTATTCCTCCGGCAATATCCTGCGCCAGCACCGAAGTATTGTATGGCAGGGTAGCGACATGAACCTTGTTGACGTTTGCCAGTAATGCGTCACAGACCCAGGTGCCGGAGGGATGTTTCTTGCCAAGAGCGCCGGCTGCGATCCCCATACCAAAGGTAGTCTCATTGTTGATATGCATCTGGATCAACTTCTCGTTGAACACCCTGGATGACAGACCATTCGCCCGTGCAGTCAGGACGGCGGCGCCTATCTTGATGTCACCCTGTCCGGCGACACAGCCACCGATGGCTGCTCGATAGGGCATGACAAAGTAGCCGACCGCCTTCCCCGCATACTGATATTCACAGCACATGAACACTCGGTCGTTCGGGACAAACACATCCTCGAAAAAGAGGTACGCCTGGGTGATGCCTCCCTCCTGAACCGGGTTGTCAAATCCATCCTCTTCGTCGCGGGTATCGCTGGGATGGCGGGTTTCAACTATCGTCAAACCCTCAATATCACGCGGTATAACAAATGAGATGGCATAGTCAGCTTCGTTTTCCTTCAAACCGGTGCCGGGCATGACGAAAATCTCGTTCGAGGCCGCAACCCCGCAGATCATCACCTTGGCGCCTCGCACCACGATACCGTTATCCCGCTTTTCGACCAGATGGAGATAGAGGTCCTTGTCTGCCTGTTGAGAGGGAGGTTTGGTGCGGTCACCTTTTGGGTCGGTCAGCGCACCGGCAATCGTTATGTCATTGTCCTGTGCCTGCTTCAGCCAGTCGAGAAAGCGGGAATGGTAATCCGTACCGAGTTCCTCGTCCATTTCCCAGGTGGTGATGAACATGGCATTGATCGCGTTCCACCCGGCGCAGCGCCCACCCGTGCAGGTACCTGTCAGGTGGTACATCAGCCGCTTCATCCGTGAATTGGCGTACATATCTTCAGGTTCTCGGAGAATGGACAAGTACCGGCTGATTGTTTCGCCGGTAAGGTGGGAAGTCGTAGTCACCATGTCCCGGTACCGGTTATCGAAAGCCGCCCGGAATGTCCAGCCATGTCCAACGACTGTTCGTCTTGTCGCAGGGTGGGTCGTGACATCGGTGATCTGCTTGTTAAACTTGTAAATGTTTGGTCGCATCCTCTTGAGCGATGCCAGGTATTCTTCATATGATTTCAGAGCCATTTTCGCCTCCCTGCAGGAATATTTGATCTTGTTGGACAAAATATATGCGATCCAGGAGGACTCACAAGCCCGAACCAGTCGCGGGTACATCCAGATTACAGAAAAGCCGGCAGAGCCGGCTTTTCAAATAATGCAGCTTTATAGATCGGACCCAATGGCTACCGGGGAAGGATCAACCAGAATTCCGGAGTGAACCCTTGACTGGTGCTCCCCTGATCGAGCTTGAATTCAACATTGTTAGAGATACCTATCAGGGTTTTCAGCGAATCCTCGACGGACATGTCAAGATCGTCCAGGAATCCGGTGTACATCACCCGCCTGAGCACGACAGTATAAGTGGAATCGATCCACCGCGAGGCGGCCCAGATATCCCACTGACTGGCGCGCTTAACGTGATTTCCCGGGATTGCCATGGAACTGTCGATTATCTTGCCGGGCACATACTGGCCGATTTCCCAGCCGGTCGGCATGGGGAATGCGCTCCTTGTGGAATCCAGGTAAAGAATATACCCATAGAAATCGCAGGTGTCCTCGTGTATTTTGGAGGGCACAGGGAAGCCTTTACCATTGTCCATCGCGATATTCTGAACACTTGAATCAGTAACAAGACTG
>Ga0114920_10000549_pt1 | contig 16276 bp, 15 predicted proteins | sample ChitaG_FD_88683 | JGI IMG/M metagenome (GOLD analysis project Ga0114920, IMG submission 88683) | Deep subsurface microbial communities from South Pacific Ocean to uncover new lineages of life (NeLLi) - Chile_00310 metaG | ecosystem: Environmental > Aquatic > Marine > Oceanic > Sediment ... | reverse complement strand
TTGAACACCAGAAGCATTGCTTTATAGGTGTTTTGATAAACATCCAAATCCTGAAAGCCCTTTATTGGCTTTTTGACCTTATCCATAAACGCCTTACGAATCCCGAAACGTGCTGCACCCGCCTGCTAACGCCTGAGCGAAGCAATGGCGGGCAGGCAACCGCAACCGTTTGACTCAACCAAAATCCTAAATTACTCTCCAAGAACTGAAGCGCACTACCAACAAATAGGAGATTATGAGTTTCCAAATGGTGCGATGCTCACTACCCAAAAGGAGGTGAGTTGCCCCATAATCTAAGGTAAAACTCGCACTATTGCATTTTGCTGTTACGGTTTGTTCTGCTCAGGGTTCACTCTTGCCAAATTGCGAGCGGATGAGGGGTATACTAAATTGAGTCACATCAAGAGGTGGGTTTACTGTAATGTCCTTTACCATATATTCCTCTACAATAATCCCGTCAGATGAGTAAACGATCCGGTAAGGATACCAGGTGTCTTCCATGATTTCCCTGTAATCGGAAAAGTGGAAAGAGAAGGCACCACAGCTTAGGAGGAGCGGGAAAAAGCGGTCCTTGTCAACGAGGAGTTGGGGATTTCCCTCATCTCTGTCTCCAATCAGGTATGCTACTCTGTCATCGAACCGGGTGAGCGAGACCTTGCCCAGGTTTATACCTTTGCCTTGGAGGCTTTTTTCTATTCTTTCCGGGCTCTGAGCCAAAAGAAGAAAACGATAAAGAAAATCGTTGCTCTCCAAATCAGTTGTAGTTCTGTTATTAATAATTCTCAAGGTCTTTGAGCCATTATGGATGATGAGGCGAGTACTCGGTTGACCTGCAACCTCTGAGCGATAAAGACCTGGAGACATTACCTCAATAATCTCGCCAAAAGCCCTCTCCATTTCTTGATCCATGTCTTTAATGGTAGTGAGCTGTATGATTCTTAATGCTTTTATGTCGGCGTACCTATCGGTCATAAATTGGATAATCTGAGTTGAGGGAAGCACATACGGTCGTCCGATCCCTGGTGCCAGAACCACCGTCACTAAACAAATTGCAATCAGGAAGTTTGATTTTTTTGCCATACCTCCTCCATCTGAATAACTCGGTCATCAAATCTCTCTCTATCCCTCCCTCTCAATATAGAGGCAGGTGGGGATTGAACGCTGAGAGGATTGACATATTTGCCCTTTTTCTTCATGCTAAAGTCAAGGTGAGGTCCTGTTGCCAGTCCGGATGAACCTACATAACCGATCACATCCCCTTGCCTGACCCTCGAGCCTTTGTTAAGACCTCTTGCAAACCTGCTCAGATGCCCGTAACCGGTTGCGTACATATGGTTGTGCCGTACCTTTATGTAGCGTCCGTAGCCTTTCTTCCATCCAATAAAGGTTACCCGACCGTCTCCTACCGATTCTACAGGTGTTCCGACTGGTGCAGCGTAATCAATGCCATAATGGGGCCTGTAGATCTTTAGAATTGGATGAAACCTTCGAGATGAAAAATATGAGCTGATCCTCCTGTACCTGAGGGGTGATTTCAAGAAGGCCTTCTCCAGGCTTTTTCCTTTCCTGTCGTAATACCCTTCCCTACCCTGAGAGTCAATGAAATAAAAGGATTCGTGAATCCTCTCCTGATTGACAAACCTGACTGCGAGTACCTTACCAAGGCCTATGCAGTTCCCGTTTCTGTAGTATCTGTGAAGGATTACGTGAAAAGAGTCTCCGGGCCTGATATCAACCAGAAAGTCAATGTCCCATGCAAACACATCAGCGATCGCCATAATAACGTCAGGGGGCAAACCCCTGTCAAGGGCTGATTCGTAAAAGGACGTGGCGACTGTTCCGGTAATCTCGGTGGGTATGGATATTTTTTCAGGAGAAACAAGGCTGGGGAAAAATTCATGCCCATTCCTGATAACATAGAGAATCTTTTCTGGTGATAGGTGAAGGGAGATCTTTTCTACTGTTTGACTCTGTGCATTGATCCAGATATCGATTATTTGTCCAGCTTTGGTCCTGGATAAATCAAAAAATGGCTTAACCGTCTCATCTATCTGCATAATATCTTGGGCTGAGAGGCCGTAGTCAGCCAGGAGCTCGTAAAAGGTTTCACCCTTTCTAACGCATCCTCGTATCCTCTTATGGTCTAAAAGCCACTTCTGTCTGGTCTCAAAGTAGTCATTATAGCTGACCGCGGGAGGAGTAACCGATTCATCTGTAACCACTATATTATGACCCGATTGAAGAAAGAGCGCTGAGGTCACAACAAGCAATACAATGGTAAAAGAAGAAAGGAGGACCCTGTTCCATTTAAGGGTGGGAGCAGATTTCTTGATCTTTCGGTTCAATCTCTTATGTCTTTACCTATCCCGGACAACCCGGGACCTAGAAGGTTGTAAAGCTTTATACGAATCCGTTCATCCATTATTATCAAATTCGAATTACGAAGCACGAAATCCCTGGCCTAGACTTGGCCTATCGGGGTAATAGTAGAAAGTAAGGGTCCGAAAGACATCTAGCAACCATTCTTAATCAATCCCTGCTACATCGCGCCAGGGCAGGCCGAAACAAATTCGAAATTCAAATGTTCTAAATTCCTAAATATTATTTCGTTTTTTGCAGTATGGCGCCAAAGCTGTTCATAAGTTCCGAAGTCTCTTCTTCTAAATCTTTTCGATCTTTTTCTTGTTCTGGTTGATCATATGTATCTAATAGCCTTAGCCAATATCGACTTTCTTTAGCCTCTTTGCGACAGATCTTGATCCTCATTCTGAAGTCTTTCTTGCTGAGTGGTTCATTGGCTTCTATATAGTTTGCGCCAACAGAGCCTGATGCCCGGATCAGTTGTTTCCCATCTTCGGCGTTGGCTATGGATTTGGGCAATTTCTTTATGAAAGCTCTAACACTTTTCGCAAAAGCCAACGTACGATCTTCCAGATTGTACGGTTTTGAGTTTCTATTTTTGGTCATTCGGATTTGTTTCGGATTTCGAAATTCGATATTCGGATTTAGTCCTGCCGCAAAAAAGCTGTCAGGACATGACCGACTTTTTCCGGCAAAAAACGAAAATCTCGGAGTTTAGATGTTTAAGAGGATGAAATGGTTATTTTTAATTATGGTAAAAAATTTGATCACGGTCACGTCATAGTGAAACCTAACCTATTGATTCTTAAGCTTATTGCAGGGTATGGGTATCTTTTTTTTGGATTATGCCCCACATAGCTTAGATCAGTGGGAGTTTCAAAATGGTTTATATAGATGGAGCCTATGATTCTAAGGCTTAGGGCGCAATAAACCATTTTGAAACGACCCAGTAGGGGGCTATGTCATAGGGCATAACCAAAAAAAAGATACCCATACCCTGCACTTTGACGTTACCCTGATAATTTGATAAAAATAGTTGACATATTTATTTCTTTATAGTATTAAATATAAAAATTATAATTAAAATATATTTAATTGTAAACAACTTTATCTCCAGAAAGGATAATACATGGCTGATTACCTATACTGCACGAGAAAGAAGAATAATGCTCGGATAGACGTTCGGATATGTCAGGCAAAATGTTCCCTTAAAGACAGTTGCGCGGAGTTTCAGGCCTATCAAGAGAGATCCGGCAATCAGTCTCCAATCTTAAATTCGAGATTGATCATATCGCCTCTTTTGAATCCCATGGCATCAAAAAACTGAATAAGGCCCCAGTCCCGCCAATTTACAAAAGTATATACGGTATCGACCCCTACCTTTTTCATATAGTTGAGCATCTCTCCTATCAGCATCCTGGCCACACCCTTTTTCTGAAAAGATGGATCAACGCCGATGGTATCTATCCAGCCAATATTTTCTGGCACGCCATATTCCCACCCACTTGCGTCACCGAGGATAAAGCCGACAACCTTGCCCTCTATTTCGGCAACAAGAGATGGCAGGGGAGATTTTTTTTCTGCCATCTCAACCTTACCTTCCCAGTAATCAGGCCTCCTTTCTCCCTTTCCAGGGTGATGATCCTGTCTAATACTCTATCACATTTTGTGCAGTCTATGGGGTTCACTCCAGACATTCCTCTAGCAATTATCTTGAATTTTTCGAAAGAAAAACTTGAACATGAAAAAATTGTTAAATAATTGTTCGTGATAATTTGGGGCTTAATAGGAAAAATTTTTGGATTACTGGAGGTGAAAGGCCCATGGAGGAAGGGGCAGGATTATGCAAGAGGCAGACATATTTTTTATTGACAAATAGAGACAACTTTGGTTAATACAATCGTAGTTGTACTAAAGTTGAAAAAATCACTAACAGGAAAGATGCTTGATATGAAGAGGTTATCTTTTGTTCTGCTCGTTTCTTTTTTTTGTTTGACGACGTTTTTTCAAATCCCTGCACAATCGCAGGAACCCAAGGGTATTTTGTGCATTGAAGCTTATGACATGCTCAATACGGTTCCTGACACGTATCTCATTGATATAAGGACACGGGCAGAATATCAATTTGTAGGTCATCCGCCAATGGCGCACCTTTTTCCGTATTTTTTTCTGACCGATCAATTGGTAAAAAATGGGGAGCGTTGGGAATATCAACTAACCAACAACAGTAAATCCTTCGTGGAGGAGATAAGCAAGAAATTTCAAAAGAGCAACAACCTCCTTATTATATGCAGGGATGGCACGAGGAGTATCCTGGCGGCCAAGGAGCTTATCAAGGCGGGGTTTAAGAATGTTTACAATGTAAAGGACGGATTTGAGGGGCCACCCTTTCCCTTTTATGAAGATCAGAACAGGCACAAATTCTACCGGCAACTGGCTAAAAGAAACAAGATCCCTACGTTCAATCATCGCGGTTTTTATGGCTGGCAGTGGTGGGGTCTTCCCTGGACCTATGATATAGATCCCAAATTTATTTATCCCCCCGATACAGTTCCGAAAGAAAAGAAAAAATAGGGATAATCAGATTACGAATTAAGGAATTCCTAAATTCAAAATCCCTAAATTAACGAGCTAATAAAGGCGAGGGATATAATTGTTTTACTATCGAGAATCTTATGATCCCTAATCATTCCTAACACCTCTTTCAGGGTAAAGATCTCAATAGATGATATCTCGTTTTCGTCGATATCTTTTTCCAGCTTCTTTAGATCCCTGCCTACATAAAGATAAATAAGCTCATTCGAGTATCCAATAGCAGGGGCATAGGTATAGAGCCATTCGATAGACTGCACCTCAAACCCTGTCTCCTCAACAAGCTCTCTTTTGATACATTCCTCAGGGCTCTCACCTCTATCAATCTTACCTGCAGGGATCTCCAGCGTTTCCCTTTCTAATGCATACCTGTACTGCCTGACCATAATGATCTCGTTATCTGAAACGAATGGGACAATTGCCGCGGCTTGTGGATGGTCAATGCGAATCCTCTTACTTATTCTCCCATTTCGCAGGCTCACCTCATCCAGATAGACCATGAAATTCTTTGTGCCGAGACTTGCCAGGCTCTGTATTTTCTGTTCCATTTTCGCGTTCCTCGTTGCTGGTTGACTCGTCTCAATAATGAAAAATGAGACACGAGCAACTGCTGACATCAAAGATCATCTTCTCTCAGGATTAGTTCCATATTGGGATCGCGATGATTAACCATTGCGTCAACATCTCGGGTCATCAATATCAGGGTTTTCTCCATTTCCTTTACGTACATATCAAATTCATCACCCTGAGCGTGTTTGGGAATGAGGTATGGTTTCGATACATAGATAACTATCCGTGAGAATGGTTTTGGGATTATCATCTTGTCCCATGCCTCCGCAAACATCCATACCTTGGTAGCAGACCAAGTACATGGCATAAGAGGGACACCTGATCTTTGAGCAATTCTGACCAACCCTGGTTTGGCCCGAAATGCCGGACCCTGTGGACCATCTGCAACAGTGCCCACAACCCTGCCACCAGTATTCAAGAATCTAATCAGGTGTTCCAACCCTTCCTTTCCTCCCCTGGTTGATGAACCCCTGGCTGGGATAATGCCTACTTTTTTGGCAAAATCAGCCAAGAGGTCACCATCTCTGCTGGAAGAGAAGAGGACCATAGGGTGAATAAAGCGATACTTGAAGAGGAAGTAAATAGCGCATCTATGCCAGGTGGTTACAACCACCTTTTTGTCTCCCAAGATAAACTCATCTATGTAGTTTTTATTGATATACCGAACCCTGCAGGTCAGGAGAACGAGCCTCAGAAAGAATATTGCCAAGGAGGAGAGAAAGCTTATCAAATATCGGTTGGTAATTCTGATTCTCATTTCTTGTCACTGGTTTCTTGTCACTGGCTTCTCGTTTGCCTGCCTTAATAACCAGCAACCAGCAACGAGTAACGAGTAACAAATTGCCTATACCTCACATATCACCTTATCTCCTACCAGAGACTCAATCTCTTGAATCAGGTTCTCCTCAGGCATGATGCTGTATCGATTATGGGCTGCTACCGTTGACTCATTATTCCCGTCAAGGTTGATCTTAAACACCAGTCTGCAATCTCCTGGATACCTGAAGAGAAGATCCCTGAGCTTAATGAGGCTTGAGCGGGTAAGACCATCCTGTGAAATAGGAATCGAGATAGACCTGATCGATTTTTGTTTTACTGTTTCCAAGGCAACTATATCCTGTGCCCTGATTTTTACCACGTTATCTCCTGCCTCGGCCTCTCCCGTGACCAAAAGCGGCCTGTCATCATTGAGGACGGGGGCACATCGGGCGAAAACATCTGGAAACGCAACGACGTCGGTGAAGCCTTGTTTGTCCTCAAGGCGAATGATCGCCATCTTATCACCTTTTCTGGTCCTCTTTATCCGCATGCTGTTAACGAGCCCGGCCAACCTGACAACCGCTTTATCTTTGATGTTAACAAGATCCTGGGTCGTTGTGGTTGCAAATTGGGTTATGGCATCAGCAAATCCGTCCAGAGGATGCCCGGTGATATAAAACCCGAGGGATTCCTTTTCCTTTCGTAATTTTTCGTCATCGGCCCATTCATCAATATCTGTGAGTTCAAGGGTTTTCTCTTCCTCTTCCTTGGATGGAAAGAGGTCAAACATATTCAGCTGATTTGGGTCTTCACTAATCCCTCCAAAAGCCAGGGCAGTGTTTAAGGATTCAAAAAGCTTTGATCTGAACACACCGGTAAAATCAAAGGCACCACACTGGATCAGGCTTTCCAATACCCTTTTGTTTACTTTTGATTTGTCTACCCTTCTACAAAAATCGGTAAGTGAGGTAAATGGCCCCTTGTTTTCTCTCTCATGAACCATCGCTTCCACGGCCTTAAATCCAACATTTTTCACTGCGGCCAGGCCAAAACGAATACTTCGGTCAACAACAGCAAAATCCACCTGACTCTCATTGATATCGGGGGGAAGTATGGGTATGCCCATTTCCCTGCACTCGGCAATGTTCTTAATGGTTTTGTCCTGGCTTCCCATATCTTCTGTAAGCAGGGCAGCCATGAACTGCACCGGATAGTGGGCCTTGAGATAGGCAGTCAAATAAGCTATCATAGCATAGGCCACCGAATGGGATTTATTAAATCCATACCCCCCAAATTTTTCTATCAAGTCAAAAACATTCCCTGCCTTATTTCTGTTTAATCTGTTTCGGGTTGTTCCTTCCAGAAACCGTTCTTTTTGCTGGGCCAGCTCTTCAGAGCGTTTTTTACTAATGGCCTTTCGTAACCCGTCTGCCTCTGCAAGGGTATAGTTTGCCAGTACCTGGGCGATTCGCATCACCTGCTCCTGATACACAATGACTCCATAGGTCTCTGTGAGAATCTCTTCCAATTCTGGCAATGGGAAGGTTATTTTGATTTCACCATGCTTCCTTTTAATAAAATCAACAACCATATTGCTACCCAAAGGACCCGGCCGATACAGGGCGACTGATGCAACGATATCCCCAAAGACACCCGGCTTGAGGTTTCTTAGGAGCTCTTTCATGCCGGTACTCTCCAGCTGAAATACCCCGGTGGTCTTACCCTCGCTGATCAGCTGAAAGGTCTTATCGTCCTCCATGTCTATTTCATCAAGATTAACAGGGTGGCCAGTTGTATCTCTTATGAGGTCTACGGCGTCCTGAATGACGGTCAAGGTCTTGAGCCCCAGGAAGTCAAATTTAATCAACCCGAGCTGCGCCACCTGATCCATGGTAAACTGGGTCATCACCTCACCATTTGGCCCTTTAAAGAGAGGGAGGTATTCAACCAAAGGTCTGTCAGATATAACTATACCAGAGGCATGGGTAGAGGCGTGTCTGGTTAGACCTTCCAAGGATCTGCTAATGCGTAGGAGCTTTCTCTCCTCGTCTGTTCCCTCTTCCATGGCCTTGAGCTGAGGCTCTGCCTCTATTGCCTCATCGAGGGTGATATTCAGGCCTTCAGGAATAAGTTTAGCGATCCTGTCGGCCTCTGCATAAGACATATTGAGAGACCGGCCCACATCTCTAATAACAGCCCGAGCCTTCATGGTTCCAAAGGTTATGATCTGTGAGACGTTTTCTCTCCCATATTTCTCACTGACATAATCAATAACCTTATCCCGGTTTTTGATGCAGAAATCTATATCAATATCAGGCATACTGATTCGGCCCGGGTTCAGAAAGCGCTCAAAGAGGAGGCCATATTCGATTGGATCAATATCGGTAATCTTCAGCGCATAGGCGGTAAGGGAGCCGGCAGCTGATCCCCTGCCAGGACCCACAGGGATATCTGATTTCCTTGCATAGTCTATGAAATCAGCCACGATCAAAAAATAACCTGCAAAGCCCATTTCACTGATGGTTTTCAGTTCATAGGTCAAACGATCCTCATATTCGGCTTTCAATTCGGCGGAAAGTGAGCCATCGAGGGCCTCCTTGCGCTCCAACCTCTTGTCCAGGCCTTGTCTGGCCTCTTTCTGGAGTTTTTCTTCCAGACTCAGATTGCCTGCGACCTGAAAGACGGGGTATTTGTACTGGCCAAATTCCATCTCATAGTTACATTTTTTGGCTATCTCCACGGTATTGTCCAGAGCTTCTGAAAACCCATCCAAATCGCTGGCCATCTCTTGCCCAGATTTAAAATAGAACTGATCATTCGAAAACTTCAGCCTACTGGGATCGTCAACACTCTTACCCGTCTGGACGCATAAGAGGATATCATGAGCTTCTGCATCCTCTCTGTTCAAGTAATGGCAGTCATTGGTGGCAACCAAGGGAAGAGAAACGTCTTCAGCCAGCTCTTTTAAAGCTTCGTTTACGGCAATCTGTTCAGGCATCTTATTGGCCATTACCTCCAAATAGAACCGGTCATGATCAAATATGGAGGCTAGCTGGCGGGCATACTCTTTTGCATCCTCAAGCCTTCCCCTTCTTAAGAAGTAGGGGACGTGGCCCTTGAGACATGCTGAAAAGGCAATTAATCCTTGATTGTTCTGTCTTAAGAGCTCCATGTCGATCCTGGGATGATAATAGAAGCCCTCAAGATTACCCAAGGTGACGAGCCTGCTGAGATTCCTGTATCCTGTTTCATTCATCACAAGGAGAACGAGGTGATATGCAGTTGGTTGCCCATCAGATGATGGTGATTTCTCTTTCCTGCTGCCGGGGGCTACATATGTCTCGCAACCGATAATAGGTTTAATACCTGCCTTGTGGGCCTGAGAGTAAAACTCTACTGCTCCAAACATGTTCCCATGATCAGTAATGGCAACTGTTTCCATACCCAGATCGCCGGCCTTTTGTAACAATCTATCGATCCTGATAGCCCCGTCAAGCAAGCTGAACTCAGTGTGAGTGTGTAAGTGAACAAAGGGATGTCGGTCCTTTTTTCCTGATTTATTTTTTGGTTCTGGTGACATATCTGTTTGACGAATTTTATTTAATTAGATACATTTGATTTGGCCTAGCGTCTATCTACAGCAAAAACTGAAAGCCGCTCGATGAGAAGCTGCGTAATGTTCGAGTTATCATAAGGTAAAGAAAAGAGAGCTTCAAGTTTTTTCGAAAAAAACCTACCGATAGTTTCGCAGGGTTCTTCATATACTAACCGGAGCATTTTATTGTTTGCATGGACATAACCGAGAAGGGTGAAGGATGGTCACAGTAGAAAAGACCTCATGCCCCTCCCGATACTGCAAACTATTTGATGCTCTCAGTAGTAAGACAAATACACTCTAGGGGCGCTGATTTTGAAAGCCATGTTCTTTCTCCGGAATCGGATTCTATAATGATAGGTGGAGCAAAAAAGAACGAAAGGGAGGCCAACATCCTCCTCATTGTGTATGAACATCTGGTCAGGGATATAATGGCCAGGATATTCACAGAAAGAGGTCATACGGTGGTTACCTGTGCAGTTGGTCATGACGGAATCAGAAGATTTGAGAAAGGGAAGAGAAAATTTGACCTGGTTATGAGTGATATCAGCCTGCCTGGCATCAGTGGTTTTGGTGTGGCAAAAAGAATCAAAGAGATCAGTCGAAAAACCCCTGTCATACTCATTAAGGGCTGGGAAAGAGAGCTGGATATAGAGGGATTTCAAGAATGTGGTGCCGATCTCGTTGTTTGCAAACCCTTGTGGTTGGATAAGATATCGGATCTTGTTGAAAATGCTTTGGTAACGATTCACCCGTGATGTTTGAGGGGGTCTGGGCCAATTTACCCCAAGGGGTTGCTATCTTTCAAAAGTGCCGGCGTGAACAATCATATTACATAATGCTTTGCACCCCGGGCAGTCATGGTAGTTTTTGAAAGGCGATATCTCACAAAGAATTCCACAGGGTTCTGCAGTGGCCAAATATTTGGGGTTTACGCCTCGGAACTATTAGGAGTATTTGCCTGGCTCACTTAAAGCCCAAATATTTGGCCACCTCGTGTGAGGCCAATAGATAGCGCCTTGAGAAAATTGCCATGACTGCACAGAGATAATTATGCACACTTGCTGTGACCAGTAGAAACAATTCCGCCGACACTTTTGAAAGTTACTAAGCGGTTATATGTTATGGAGACAGAGGCAGGGTGAGGTAATGGAGCGCAAAACAACCCCGCTGGCTACCAGGATGAGACCGGAAGGGATCGAAGACATCGTGGGTCAGGATCACCTCCTGGGCCCATCCAGGGCACTCAGAAGATCTCTTGAGACTGGAAAGCTATTTTCTGTGATATTCTGGGGACCGCCAGGTTCCGGCAAAACAACCATTGCGAAGTTGATAGCACAGTACAGCAATTGCCCGTTTGAATCATTTTCAGCAGTGCTGTCCGGAGTAAAGGAATTAAGAGAGGTAATCGATTCAGCAAAAAGAACCTATCGGTATGAGCGAAAACCAACGATCCTTTTTGTCGATGAGATCCATCGCTTTAATAAGGCTCAGCAGGATGCATTTCTGCCCCATGTTGAAAGTGGCCTGATCATTCTCATTGGAGCCACAACCCAGAATCCCTCATTTGAAATTATTCCGCCATTGCTTTCAAGAGCCAGGGTTATGACGCTGAAACCGTTGCAGTACAAAGATATGGTTACTATTTTAGACAGGGCCATTAAAGACAAAAAAAGAGGGCTTGGAGATCTAAACCTTGAAGTCGAACAAGACGCATTGCAGTTTATCGTGAATATCTCCTATGGAGATGCCCGGACAGCTCTCAATAATTTGGAGTCGGCTAGTTATTTTGTAGAACCAGATAAGGATAACAAAAGGGTGGTAACGAGGGCAGTCGTTGCACTGGCCTTGAACAAAAAACCCCTCATGTATGACAAAGATGGAGAGGAGCACTACAATGTGATATCGGCGCTTCATAAGAGCATGCGGGGGAGTGACACCCAGGCTTCTCTCTACTGGCTCTATAGGATGCTGCAAGCAGGTGAGGACCCGCTTTTTATCGGGAGGCGACTCATTCGGTTTGCCTCTGAGGATGTTGGCCTGGCTGACCCCAAGGCCTTAGAGATAGCCCTGACTGCCTATCAGGCCTGGGAAAGGGTAGGTCCCCCAGAGGCGAGGCTCTCTCTGGCTCAGGCTGTGGTTTATTTAGCTACTGCGCCCAAGAGCAATTCACTCTATGTGGCAGAGAAATCAGTAACAAGGGAGATTGAGGAATCAGGCCCCCTGCCTGTGCCGCTGCACCTCAGAAATGCTCCAACTCGATTGATGAAAGAAATGGGTTACGGCAAGGGTTATATTTACCCCCATGACCACCCGGATAGCCAAATAAGACAGGAATATTTCCCTCAAGAGGTGAAGAAAAAGGTGTTTTACCGGCCGAGCGAAAAGGCCTTTGAAAAAGAGATAAGAAGGAAGATGACGGAGAAGAAGCTTGAGGATTCAAAGCAATAGAACTTGATCCGTCTGATTAGTTTCATTTTTTGGGCTGGTTTTATCACCATAGGCCGCTCTGCCTCGCAAGGCTTTAGCAATCGAAGTCGCACTTTAGGCACTTCAAACTTTAGATCACTTTAGTTCACTTTTGAGTGGTGAACGGCTATTATCATGTCCGAGCCCCCCTACCTTCAATTGTACCGAGAGGGTCACCTATTAAAACGGGTGCAAGAGGCCACCAAGGCATTAAAGGAATGCCGGCTTTGTCCTCGGGAGTGTGGGGTTGACCGTTTGAACAATGAAAAAGGGTACTGCCGGACCGGCAGGAGAGCAAGGGTTGCAAGCTATAATGCCCATTTTGGAGAGGAAGCACCGCTCGTTGGCAGACTTGGTTCAGGGACTATCTTTTTCGGTTCTTGCAATCTCCGGTGCTCTTTCTGTCAGAACTACGATATAAGCCACCTGGAGGAGGGGGCAGAGATTGAGGCAAAGGATCTGGCAGCAGTAATGATAGAGCTGGCAAGCAGGGGGTGTCATAATATAAACTTGGTTACCCCTACCCATGTGGTACCTCAGATACTGGAGGCCCTTTTGCTGGCTGTGGAGCATGGTCTCGGTATTCCTATCGTATATAATAGCAGCGGGTACGAGAAGGTTGAGACCCTGAGGCTGCTGAGAGGTATCATTGATATCTACATGCCTGACTTTAAGTTCTGGGATGAAAAATGGGCAGAGAGGTATTGCAACGCAGCAGACTACCGGGAAAAGGCAGTGAAGGCACTGAAAGAGATGCATGCCCAGGTGGGTGATTTAGTGATAGATGAGAATGGTATCGCGGAAAGAGGATTGTTGGTAAGGCATCTGGTAATGCCCCATGGGATAGCCGGCACCGAGGAGGTAGTTGAGTTTATATCAAAAGAGATATCACCGAACACCTACATCAATGTCATGGATCAATACAGGCCCTGCGGCACAGCACATGAGGACACATATATCAATCAGAGGCTCTCACCAAAGGAATATACCCGAGCCTTGGAAAGTGCCAAAAATGCAGGCCTCAAACGACTGGATCAAATGCAGGGCTTCAGAGTGCTATTTCGTGTTTGATTATAAGGGGTAGATGTCCCGAGCATGGGGCGGACGATACAAAAGATCTTGACAACTATCTCTTTAAGGATACCTTGAATATATGGTAACTGGAGGGTATCCAGTACTTTGAAATATGCCATGCGGGGGTAGCAGAATGATTCTTGGCAAAACGATCTATACCATAGATTCTCATACTGCAGGTATGCCAACCAGGATAATCATTGGTGGGGTTCCGTATCTTTCCGGAGACACCATGATAGAAAGGGCCGAGTATTTTAAAGACAACCTTGATTACATTAGGACCGCCATCTTCCAGGAGCCCAGAGGACTCCTACGAGGGGTCGGTGCTGTACTTACCTCCCCGGTGGACAGTCAGGCCCAGCTCGGGGTTTTCTATATGGACAGCACCTACCAGTGGATACCGATGTGCGGACATGGCAGCATAGGGGTAGTTACCGCAGCTATTGAATTTGGCATGGTAGAGGTAGTGGAGCCTGTTACCACCGTGGTTTTGGATACCCCTGCCGGGCTCGTGACCGGCTACGCCACAGTGAAAGATGGCTCTGTTGCATCAGTGTCGATCCAGAATGTCCCCTCATTTCTCTATACGTCAACGGTAATTGAGGTTCCTCATCTGGGCAATATCCGCGTGGATGTGGCTTTCGGTGGTGCATTTTATGCCATTATTGAGGCTGAGGATATTGGAATGAGGGTTGACAAAAAGAATGCATCCCGGTTATCTGAGCTTGGGATGGTTATCAAGGATGCAGCTAACACTCAAATCAGTGTAAGGCATCCCCAAAAACCGCTGTCAACAATCGATGCAGTTCGATTTTGTAATAAGCCTACAGACCATGGGATGCGCATCAAGAACGTGGTAATCTTTGCACCAGGAGATAAAGGAATAGACCGGTCGCCATGCGGGACTGGCACGTCAGCGCATTTGGCCAGTTTATATGCCAAGGAGCAGATTAAGTTGGGCCAGGAGTCTATTCATGAGAGCATCATTGGCACAACCTTTAGGGGTAAGGTAGTTTCCCAAACCAAAATAAATGGATTTGATGCCATTATCCCTGAGATCACGGCAACTGCTTACACCATGGGGATAGCCACCTTTGTTCTCTCCCCACATGACCCTATGAAGCATGGCTTTCTCATCGAATAGGATGCAGCTTGTAAAAAAGTATGTGAGGATTCTTGCCTGTGAACAGGAAAGGAGATGTGTATGGCTCGACTTTTAAGGCCTTTTGAGTACCGTGAGCCTCAAACGGTTGGGGAGGCAGTGCGAATGCTATCTGAATATGGCGCTCAGGCACGGGTACTTGCCGGTGGAACTGATTTGATAGTCTCAATGAAAAAGCGGCAGATAAGCCCCCGGTACATAGTATATATTAAGGATATTCCTGACCTGAATTATGTCCATTATAGCCAGGAAACCGATCTGACCATAGGGGCCTTAGCTACCCATAGGTCTATAGCCGATTCTTCTATTATCATGGATAGGTATAACCTCCTGGCCACCGCCTGCAGTAAGGTAGGTACCCCCCAGGTACGGAACATGGGCACAATAGGCGGTAATATCTGTAAAGCAGGGCCCTCACAGGATACTCCCCCGGTGCTGCTTGTCTTGGATGCCCGATTAAAGTTGGTGAGCCTGGGTGGGGAAAGGGTAGTACCTATTAATACATTCTTTTTGGCACCATTCAAGACTGTACTTCAGCAAGGAGAGTTGCTCACTGAAATCCGGATACCACCTCCTCCACCCACCAGTGCTGGATGCTATAAATGGGCTACCAAGATAGTGACCATTGATGAAACACTGGTGGGGGTAGCGGTCTTGATGTCAGTTGATTGTGCTGACGGGGTATGCACTGACATAAAGATAGCACTGGGTTCGGTTGCACCTACTCCCATGAGAGCCCGGCAGGCCGAGGAGGTGCTTCGCGGAAAAAGGATTGATGACAGACTCATAAAGCAAGCTGCTCAGGTTGCCGCCGGGGAAACAAGGCCACGCTCTCGTGCTGATTACCGGAGAAGAATGAGCCGGCTTTTAGTTTCGGAGGCTATTGCCGAGACCTGGCAAAAGATTAAATAGCATATTTTAGAGGAACGGTACAATGAAACAGATTGCCACGTTTATAGTAAACGAGAAGCATTACGAACTGGCCATAGAGCCCCATATGCTCCTCGTCGAGGTTTTGAGGGATGAACTCGGTCTTACCGGCACAAAGCATAGCTGTGGGATCGGTAATTGCGGAGCTTGCACTGTCTTGGTTGATAGGAAACCGGTTCTTTCCTGCTTGACACTGGCCCTGACGGTCCAGGGCAAAAATATTAGGACTATTGAAGGGCTGGCTCAAGGTACTAACTTACATCCGATTCAAAAGGCATTCGTAGAGCATGGCGCCATACAGTGTGGCTATTGCACACCAAGCATGGTTCTTTCGGCTAAGGCCCTGTTGGACAAGAATCTGAATCCCACCGAACAAGAAGTAAAACATGCCCTGTCTGGCAACCTGTGCCGATGCACTGGCTACATTAAGATAATCGATGCCGTACTGGCAGCAGCAGAGGCAATGAGCAAGGAGGCACATCCATGAGTCAAAAATTTTCGGTTGTGGGCAAGCGAATTATCCAGCCAGATGCGGCTGCTAAGGCGACCGGGAATGCTATCTACGCCAGCGATATAACCATTCCAGGGATGCTGATCGGGAAGGTACTCAGGAGCCCCTATGCCCATGCCAGGATCAAGCGAATAGATAAATCTAAGGCAGAGAATCTTCCTGGTGTTGAGGCCCTAATTACACCAGAAGACACAGCACAATGGAAAAAGTTCGATCGTGGCCTAAAAGACTTACCTATGATAGCCGGTGGATA
>Ga0114920_10000547_pt1 | contig 16286 bp, 15 predicted proteins | sample ChitaG_FD_88683 | JGI IMG/M metagenome (GOLD analysis project Ga0114920, IMG submission 88683) | Deep subsurface microbial communities from South Pacific Ocean to uncover new lineages of life (NeLLi) - Chile_00310 metaG | ecosystem: Environmental > Aquatic > Marine > Oceanic > Sediment ... | reverse complement strand
CGTCGACAGTGATAAGGATAACTGTGTTTGGGCCTATGATGTCAGCGACGACGGCACTTTGTCCAACGGACGGAAATTTGCAGAACTTCATCTGCCGCCGGAAGTGCTTGACAGAAAGGGCCGGTCCAGCGGGGCTGACGGGATGACTATCGATGAGCTTGGCAATATCTATGTGGCCACTTATACGGGGCTTCAGATTTTTAACAAAAAGGGCGGATTCATCGGGATGGTCAATTTCCCCGTTTACCCGGTCAGCTGCTGTTTTGGCGGTGAAGACATGAAGACGATTTATGCGACTTGCTACAATAAAATCTATAAAATCCGCACAAACGTGAAAGGTCTGGAATACCCTTTGAAGGATCGATCCAGCACTTCACCGAACACCAAATAAATGAATATTCACTTCAATTTATAATTGATAAAATAAACATGTTAGATAAAATGTCATTGCGAGTGAGATGTGACGGTTCCATACAGATAAAGAGATTGCTGAGCCCTTCAGGATCGCAATAATTATCTAACATGTTGAATGCACTTGAAGCAGTGCCGGATTTAGAAAGGAGCTGATAATGGCAGATAATAAAAATATTTTGGATCGCCGGGATTTTCTGAAAGCCATTGGTCTGGGCACGTTGGGAGGGGTTGCTCTCGGGGGACAGATGTTTTGTGTTAAGAGCAAGCAAGCCAAGAAGTATGGTCAACAGGAAGAAGTTGGTCAATTGTACGAAAAAGTAACCGCACCTGCTCGAGTGAGTTTGGTTAAAGGGAATGACCGGCGCGAGATCGTGTATCAGTCGCTGAAAATGATCGAGGATGAAGTCCTCGGTTCTATCGGAAACAAAAAGATTTTACTCAAGCCAAACGTGGTGGTTTCTAATAACCCGCTTGCAATTACTCATACGGACACTTTACGAGCTATCTTAGATTTTCTTGCACCCCACACTAAGAAGCAGATAATAATCGGAGAATCCGGTGCTATGAGGACGTCCGACGGCTTTAAAAATTATGGATATCATTCACTGGAAAAGGAATACGACGTGAAACTGATCGACCTCAACCAGGAGGATTCTTATCAATATCGCTACGTCTTTGGCAAAGGAAACCGCCCACTGCCAGTGCGAATTATCTCCATTTTCCTGGACCCGGATGTCTATATTATTTCAGCTGCCCAGATGAAAACCCACAATAAAGTACTGGTTACACTGTCATTAAAAAACGTTCTTTTGGCCTGCCCGCTCAATGATTATGAGAAAAAGAGAAATGATAAAGCTTCATTCCATACCACTCCTCCGGCCGTGGATGGCCTCTGTCACTTTAACATGTTTCATATCGCCCAGGAGGTTTATCCGGACCTTGCTGTGATAGATGGTTTTGAAGCTATGGAGGGGAATGGTCCGGCATGGGGGACACCCTTTGAATCGCGGGTTGCTGTCGCCAGCCTGGATGCCCTGGCGGCGGACACTATCGCCACAAAAATAATGGGATTTGATCCAAACAGGGTTCTTTATCTTTCGGCCATGACTGAGGCAGGCATGGGGCAGGGAGAGATCGAAAAAATAAACGTGCTTGGCATGCCGCTCGATCAATGCCTCTATCACTTCAAGCCTCATGAAAAAATGGCGGAACTCTATGAATTATAGAGTTTGCATCCGTGTCTCTAAAAGAAATTGCTGGACGTTTCTCTGCGGTTTCCACTCTGTCTCTGTTTGATATAAGGCCCACTCAGAAAGAGAATTTTTGGAACTGAAAATAGAGTTTGAGTAACAGAAATGGCGAGGAAGAATAGCCTGAAATATTTTAGATACATTTTTCTTATTTCTGTTCTGGTGACATTTGTCATGCTCCTCATGGGTTATCGCTCTGAGGTCGGCCTTCCTGTTATCATTCTGTTTGCTTCTCTTGCTCTTTTTTGTATGGGCCATTCGTTTTTCAAGAATTTTGCATTCACCATCTGGGTTTTTGTGTTTGTTGCCGCTTCGATGTTTTATCCTTCGGTATTCGGAGTTTGGTTCAGATTCGACCTGAAATTTCTGATTGTCCCTCTTATTCAGATTATTATGTTCGGTATGGGAACCACCCTGAATGTAAAGGATTTCGGAAGAGTGTTTGTCATGCCGTGGCCTGTTTTTATCGGGATATTTCTTCAGTTTACTGTGATGCCCCTTGCAGGTTACAGCCTTGCCATGCTGTTCAATTTTGAGCCAGAGGTTGCAGCGGGTGTGATATTAATCGGCTCGTGTTCGGGTGGAGTTGCATCTAACCTTATGACGTATCTTGCGGGCGGCAATGTGGCGCTTTCTGTCACGATGACCTCCTGCTCTACCCTTATTTCCCCGCTGATGACCCCCTTATTGATGAAGGTTCTTGCAGGAAGGCTCGTGCCGATTGATTTTGTGGCCATGATGTTTTCGATATTCAATATGATCATAATCCCGATACTTGCGGGACTGATCGCTAACAGAATTCTCTACAGTCGAGCGAAGTGGGCCAATAAAGCCGTATCGCTGGCTCTCATTTCAAGCGTGAGCCTCTTCCTTTCTGCAGCAGCTATTTTTCTGCGAGAGGATTTTCTCGGGCCGCTGGCCACGCTCAAGAACGGAATAATCATCGGGTTTGCACTGATATGTTTAGTTGCATTAGCGAAGCTCATTGTCAACATCGTGCTCAGGGGGCCAGGAAACTGGATGGACAAGGCGCTGCCGATCGTTTCAATGTCTGGCATCTGTTTTATCATCGCTATTATCACTGCACGATCCAGGGATAAACTTTTAACAGTGGGATTAGCGTTGATCGCTGTGGCGATCATTCATAACTTTATCGGCTATGTCCTCGGATACTGGGGCGGTAGGGCAGCAAAGTTGGATGAGACCTCTTGCCGCACCATGGGCTTTGAGGTCGGCATGCAGAATGGCGGCATGGCATCCGGCATTGCCATGGAAGTCCTGAAGAGCGCCAGTGCAGCAATGGCCCCTGCGATATTCGGTCCATGGATGAACATTTCAGGGTCGGTTCTTGCCAATTGGTGGCGTCGAAAACCGGTCAAAAGCAGACGATAAGGAAATCCAAAGAAAATCTCATACAGCACCTCCTGTTATCACGGAAATGGAGATGCTTTCTATAACGGGCTGCGGCTTGAATTGAGTCCTTCATTTTAGGTATAATTATTTCTAAGATAAGCATTCCTCATCAGTTAAAACTAAAATGAAACTTCGCCCTTTATCTTTAAGAACAAAGCTCATCCTTAGTTTCCTTATTGTCATTATTATAGGGGGCTTATTGTCATTAAGTTTGGGATGGCGATTGGTGAAAAGGACCATTATCGACCAAGCTCAACTGAAAGTGAAACATGACCTTGCTGCGGCCTGGATGGTCTTCAACAAAAAGCTTAAAGAAATAAATGAAATTGTCGATTTAACGGCTGCGAGAGAGGGCCTTCAGGAAGCCATAAAAAGCAGAAAAAAAGACATACTCTTGAAGTCTCTCAGTCGAGTGAGAGAAAATTATGGATTAGATGTATTAACTCTCACGGATCACAATGGTAAAGTGATCATTCGCACCAGGAATCCAGAGGTTATAGGGGATGATCAATCTCAAGATGAAATTATAAAATCGGCTCTCAAGAAAGGTCCTCTCGCCCATCCACAGATTGTGTCTCGCGATGAACTCCTCAAAGAAGGGCAAGACCTGGCAGATCAAGCTTACATGGAATTTATTGATACTCCAAAAGCAGCTCCCCGGCCTGATAACGAAGAAACGAACGGCCTCATGTTGAAAGCCGCTTCATCTGTTCAGGACGAATACGGCAATCACCTGGGCGTCCTATATGGAGGAATACTGCTCAACCGCAACTACGAGATTGTCGACAGGGTCAAAGAAACCGTTTACAAGGGAGAAAAGTACAAAGGACGAGATAAAGGAACAGCCACAATTTTCCAGCATGATTTACGTATTTCCACGAATGTGATAAATGAAAAAGGAGAAAGAGCCATCGGGACAAGAGTCTCAAAAGAGGTCAATAATGCTGTCCTTAAGGAGGGAAAGCCTTGGATTGATAGAGCTTTTGTGGTCAATGACTGGTACATCACAGCTTATGAGCCCATCAAAGATATAGATAATAAAATAATCGGCATCCTCTATGTCGGCATGCTTGAAAGACCTTATATAGATACGACCACGCAAGTCATGCTCACTTTTACGGCAATGGCCTTTCTCTGTGTTGTCTTTTTGTTGGTTATTCTCTATTTCTCAACGACCAGGATCATCAATCCCCTCCAGAAAATGGTCATCGCTACGCAAGAAATAGCCAGGGGGGATTTGTCTCATAAGGTTGAAATGAAGTCCGGAGATGAAATCGGCGATTTAGCTGATTCCTTCAACCAGATGACAGCTAAACTGAAATCCGCGAATAAAAAGCTTGTCGAATGGGGAAAAACTCTGGAGAAAAAAGTTGAGGAACGGACCAAAGAGTTGACAGAAATGCAGACTCATCTCGTTCAATCGGAAAAGCTTGCCTCTCTTGGAAAATTGGCAGCAGGCATTGCGCATGAAATTAACAATCCCCTCGGAGGTATACTTATCTACAGCCATCTGCTGCTTGAAGATACAGATAAAGATAGTCCGTATTATGAGAACCTGAAAAAGATAGTCAAAGAGACTTCGAGGTGTAAGCTCATAGTGAGAGGCCTCCTCGAATTTGCCCGTCCCAAAGAGCCTGAAATGTCCCTTGTTATTATCAGCGAAATCATAGAAAGATCTCTCGCCATCATGGAACGTCAAGCCCTTTTCCAGAACATTACCATAAAAAAGTCCTATGCCTCTGACTTGCCCCAAATCGTCGCGGACAGTGCCCAGCTCCAGCAGGTATTCATTAACATTATTCTTAACGCCGCAGAAGCCATGGATGGAAACGGAGTGCTCACTCTCGAGTCATCCCTGAATGCAGATGGCTCGTTAATAGAAGTCAAATTTTCCGATACCGGACACGGCATAAAAAAAGAGGACAAAAAACGGCTTTTTGAGCCTTTCTTTTCCACAAAAGAAGTCGGGAAGGGCACAGGTCTGGGTCTGGCGATAAGTTACAGCATTATCCAAAAACATCAAGGCACGATTGAAGTTGAGAGCCAGCCTGAAAAAGGATCCGCTTTCACTGTTAAACTCCCTGTTGTGAAAGAGATCGAACATGACTGAAAAAGTCAATATATTGATCATAGACGACGAAGAAACTATCAGAGACTCCTGCAGTCAAGTCCTTGGGAAAGAGGGATATACGGCCAAAGGAGCCAGAGATGGAAGTGAGGGCCTGAAGCTTTTCAAAAAAGAATTCTTTCATGTTGTCTTCCTTGACTTGAAATTACCAGGCCTTGATGGGATGGAAATCCTTAAAAGAATAAAGGAAGAAAACCCAGAAACGCCTGTCATCATCATAACTGGATTCGCAACCATCGAATCTGCCGTTGAAGCCATAAAAAAAGGGGCATTCGATTATTTGGCAAAGCCTTTTAGTCCCGAAGAGCTGCGCGTCGTCGCCAAAAAAGCTTTGGAAAGTCGAAGAACTTTCTTCGAAAACATCTATCTTCGTGGAGAGCTTGATAAAACAAGCAGATTTGACATGGTCATCGGGAAAAGCAAGGCGATGGAAAAAGTCTTGGATATCATAAGACGTGTAAGCCCTTCTGAGAGTACAGTTCTAATCACAGGAGAAAGTGGCACAGGAAAGGAACTCCTTGCCCGAGAAATTCATAACCGTAGCCCAAGAAAGAATGCGCCTTTTGTCGTTGTGGATTGCGGAGCCCTTGTTGATAATCTTTTTGAAAGCGAACTTTTTGGCCATGTTAAAGGATCTTTCACAGGAGCCCATGAAACAAAGCATGGACGATTTGAAGTTGCCAATGGAGGGACGATTTTCTTAGATGAAATCAGCAATATCAGCCTTAACATCCAGACGAACCTTTTGAGGGTTATTCAAGAGCGAGAAGTCACACGAGTTGGAAGCACAAAGCCCATAAAAGTGGATGTCCGTATCCTGGCAGCCACAAATGAGAATTTAGTAGAGTTGGTAAGGAAAAGGAAATTCAGGGAAGACCTTTTCTACCGGTTGAGTGTTGTTCCAGTTCATCTCCCTTCTTTAAGAGAAAGAAAAGAAGACATCCCACTTCTTGTTGAACATTTCTTGCAGAAGTACAGCAGAAGAGCCAGGAAAAAGATAAATAGCATCTCCCCAATGGTCAAGAAAGATTTGATGGAATACGAATGGCCAGGGAATATCAGGGAATTGGAGAATACCGTCGAGAGGGCTGTGGTCCTCTCAAAAAACGATGAGATCCAACTCGAGGATCTCATGTATCATGGAATCAGCTCCACTGCTTCTTTATTCCATCTTGCCGGAGGAAGGTATAAAGCACTTGAAGATGTGGAAAAGGAATATATAAAAACTGTACTTGGAGCTCAACACGGAAACAAAAGCAAAACAGCTAAAATTCTTGGCATCGACCGCAAAACATTAATGGCAAAAGTTAAGAAATATGAAATCCAATGATAAAAGTTAGAGGTTAACGCGCCAAACTTTCCGATTTTGAATCCATAATCTAAAACTGAAAACTCGAAATTCAACTCTCTCAAGGTTTCCTGCTATGTCAAAATTGAACAAGTGTGGGGAAAAATTCCCCACTCTTTTTTCCTATTCGTTCCCGCGTGAGAGATTCTTTCTCATGGTAAGATTCTATCTCATTTTTTATCAATAACTTAAAGATGGAACAGAACTTCTATCTTTTTATGTCTAACAGGCATGTAATTTGCATAAGAAAAAATCTCCGAGAGCCGCAGGAATGAATGTTTCGATTTTATGCCAAGAAAGGCAAAAAAAACAATAAAACAAAAGGAAACAAAAAATGAGGATAATCAAACTTAAAAAGGACAACCTGTTTCCCTTCTTGGAAATCATTTCCGAGGAGGCCGATCTTTGGGCACCGGTAAAGAAAGGAGATAAGCACGCATTTACTATTATCGATGATTTATCAAAGATCGAACTGGAAACCACGAGAACCATTATCCCACCCAAAAAAATTTTTACTCCTCCTACATTCAGTATGTTCAGCATCTCCGATAAAGGCTACAAGGAAGACTTCTCTCACATCACGAAAAAGATCCTTTTCGGTATCCACCCCTGCGATATTCACGGGTTGCTCACCCTGGACTCTTTTTTCAAACAGGCCTATCTTGATCCTTATTATCTCGAAGCCAGGAAAAACACTCTGATTCTGGGGCTTTCCTGCTGGCCTGACGAATACTGTTTTGCTAAATCCACGCATACGCATGTCATCGAAGAGGGCTTTGATCTTTTTTTCACGGACCTCAAAGACTTCTTTCTTGTCTGGATTGGCTCCAGCCAGGGGGATGATCTTATCCGGCTCAAGCCAGAGCTTTTTGATGAAGGTTTAAAGGATCAAGACATCCAGACCTATATCAACTGGCAGGCTGAGAGAGACAACGCTTACAAGTGGAACATTAAATTCATCGCTCTGCCTGACCTAATGGAGCTTAAATACAGGGATCCACTCTGGGAAAAATTGGGTGATGCCTGTTTAGCGTGTGGGTCATGCTCCAATGTCTGCCCAACCTGCAACTGTTACAACATCATGGATAAACAGTTCTTGGGTGGAAAGGATGGAAAAATAATCCGCCACTGGGATGCTTGCACGCTTGAAGAATATTCAGAAGTCGCTGGCGGCGAAAATTTCAGGAAAAAAAGGTCAGACAGGCTGAAGCTTTGGTATACCCATAAGTTACAGGCTTACATCTCAAAATACGGAAAACCAAGCTGTGTTGGATGTGGCCGCTGCATTGCCACCTGCCCGGTAGACATCAACGTTCGAACAGTGGGACAAGCTCTTCTCGGTGAAAAGCCGGATGCCTTCTGGGCCAGATTTAACAAAGAGGTGACAAAATGAACGGAGAAAATAAACAATTGACCATATCCAATCCTTTCCTCCCTGAACCTGCGAGGATCGTCCGTACCTATTACCTCACAGAAGACGTTAAATTTTTCCAGGTCCGGGTCGTAGATATGGACAAAGCCCTTTCTTTTAAATATTGTCCAGGCCAGTTTGCCATGATTTCTGTCGTGGGGGCTGGTGAAGCCCCTTTCTCGATATCGTCCACGCCGTCCCGACCAGGTTTGTTGGAATTTTGCATCCGAAAAGTCGGGGGCGTGACCAATGCTCTTTTCCGGATGAAAGAAAATGACCTGATCGGGATCAGAGGCCCCTATGGTAATGGCTTCCCCGTAGAAAGAATGAAAGATAAGGATATCCTCATCGTGGTGGGCGGTCTGGGCACAGCTCCCCTCCGCTCTGTTCTGCTGTACTGTCTGGATAACCGCGACCAGTTTCGCAGGGTTTCTCTGCTTCATGGGGCCAAAAGACCATCTGAAATGATCTTTCGCGAAGAGTTTTTTGCATTAAAAGAGAGGGAAGATCTCGAATGTCATTTAGCTGTTGATGGAGATGACACAGGAACATGGACAGAAAACATTGGAGTTGTGACCACTCTCTTTCCGAAGCTCAAAGAGATCGACCCTTCGAGCACCTACGCCCTCGTGTGCGGGCCGCCTGTCATGTATAAGTTCGTAATCAAAGAGTTTGTTAAATTAAACATTCCCAAGGACCAAATCTTGATGACGCTTGAAAGAAGAATGAAATGCGGGGTAGGAAAATGCGGCCACTGTGCCATTGATTATATCTATACCTGCTTGGACGGACCTGTCTTCACCTACTGGGATGTTATCCACATGAGGGAGCTCATTTAAGGAGGAGATGGTGGCTAAAAATAATAACAACAAATTGAAAATCGGAATCTACGAATTAACAGGCTGCGCGGGCGATGCTCTCCTTATTCTCGATTGTGAAAAAGAGCTAGTGGATATATTCCAGGCCGCTGATATCCAATCTTTCCTGATGGCAAAAAGCGACAACATCGATGGAGAGCTGGATATTGCCCTTGTGGAAGGCTCTGTTTCCACAGAGAAAGAAAAAAAAGAAATCCTTGACATAAGAAAAAGAGCGAAAACAGTTGTTGCCATAGGCATCTGCGCCTGCTTTGGAGGAATCCAGGCCGCCTTCCTGGATGAAAAAGAATGGGAAGCAAACTTTAAAGAAGTCTACGGGAATATCAAGATGAAACACACAAAGCCTGTCCAATCCAAGCCCATCGATGAGTACATAAAAGTAGATTATTACCTACCAGGCTGCCCCATCGATAAAGAGCAATTTTTATCCACTTTAAACCGTATTTTAAGGGGGAATCCACCGGAGCTCTACCGATTTTCTGTCTGCGTGGAATGCAAGTGGAACGAGAACGACTGCCTGCTCAATAAAGACATTCCTTGCCTAGGTCCTATAACTCGAGCAGGATGCGGCTCAATCTGTATCAACCATAATCTTCCCTGTGTTGGCTGCTGGGGGCCGGTGGAAGAGGCCAACATTGCGTCTGAATTCCAGCTCTTGCGGGAAAAAGGATTTGACCATGACTTTATCAAGAAAAAAATGGCCAATTTCAGCGGCACGGGAATGGCCGATTTCTTCGGCAAACTCAAAGGAGAGAAAGGATGAAAAAAATATCTGTGGAACACCTGGCTCGTGTGGAAGGAAGCGGAGGAATCTCCGCTACGATTGATGGCAAAGTTGTGACAAATGTGAAATTTGTTGTGAACGAAGGTCCCCGCCTTGTAGAGAGGTTGACCCTGGGTAAAACTCCTGAGGAAGATGTCAACATTGTCCCCCGTATCTGTGCCATCTGCACAATCTCCCATAAATACGCTATCCTTCGTGCCATGGAAAACGCTTTGTCTGTGAAAGTTTCCTCCAAGGTCTCGCTTTTAAGAGAACTCATGCATATGGGTGAGATGATAGAAAGCCATTCTCTCCATATATATTACCTTGCTCTTCCGGATTATGTCGGATTTCCAAGTGCCATTGCCATGGCTTCAAAATTCGACCTTGAAGTCAGAATAGCCCTCGAGATGAAGGAATTCGGCAACCATATCATGAAAACCGCAAGCGGCCGTTACATCCACGGCGAGAATCCTGTCATCGGCGGCTTCGGGAAGTTTCCCTCAGATGAAGAATTGGCCTGGATAAAAAGTAGAGCGATTCAATTCATGCCTTTTGTTATGAAAACAGTGAGACTTTTCTGCGAGCTGGATTATCCCGATTGTCCTGAAGAAGATACTGTTTATGCTTGCTGCAACCCTGATAAGAACACCTACGGCTTTGTTGGAGATGAAATACTCCTCTCCACGGGAAAAACGATAAAAAAAGAGGATTACAAAAACCTGACGAACGAATTCGTAGTCTCTCATTCCTACGCAAAGCGAAGCCTCTATAAGGGAAAACCTTATTCTGTGGGGGCATTAGCCAGAGTCAATAACCTTGGCGACAGGCTGAAAGGTGAAGCAAGAAAGATGTACCAGAGATATTTTAACCGCCGCTGGAAGAGAAATCCTCTCTTCAACAATGCTGCTCAAGCTTTAGAACTCCTTTATGCTTTCGAGAGAATACCATCTATCGTCGATAAAATGCTCAAGCTCTCTGATCCTCCTCTTGTGACTTACACCAAAAAAGATGGCAGGGGCACGGGAATCGTTGAGGCACCAAGAGGTCTTCTTATCCACTCCTATGAAATATCCGGCGGACTCGTCTCTTACACCGACATCATTACCCCCACGGCCCAGAATGCTGAGGATATCGAAAGATACTGCTTGATCGCCGCCCAGAAATTCCTTTATAGAGGAGAGGAGGACAAGATCAGAGATAGGATGGAACTAGTGGTTCGTGCTTACGACCCATGTATCAGTTGTTCTGCCCACATGGCTGAAGTCAGAAATGCTCCCCCAGAGGACTGGAAAGTCCGATTAGCTAAACTCAAAGAAAGAAGCTTGCCGATCTTTATAGGGGTCGGAGAACGCGACCGTTCTGACGATGCCGTGGGTATAGAGCTCGCCCTTAAACTCAAAAAACATGGAGTAAGGATGTCTGGCTTGAATCAGAAGTGAGAGAGAGAGAAGTCCCCTGGAACAAAGCAAGTCACCGTCCACTTGTTTTCCTTGATGCTGTGGATTTCAGAGAAAAGTCAGGGAAAGTGATTCTTCTCCCGCTTCACTACATTTTCTCCGATTCAGCCTTGAGCCACAGGCTTCTGCCGTTCATCTCAAATGGGATGAGCTACGAACGGCTGAAGAATTCTTTTGTTCTCGGGATTCAGCCTGAATCAATCGAGGAAGGCAGAAAGATTTCCAGCCCGGTCCGCCAGGCTCTGCTCAAAGTGCTGGATCAAATTATAAACTGATTAAATAAAAAAATGTTAGCTATTTTCGGTAATCTTCAAGAACCGTCCCCTTCCTCTCAAGAACCATCCAGTCTGGTGAAAAAAGTGATTATCAATAGATAATCATCTCCTTTTCCCCATCAATCCCCTCACCACTGGACTAAGGGGGCGGTTCTTTTTTCGATTCATATTTCAATCTTCAAAATTAACGTCCCTGATTTTCTTCCCTTTCTGTCGAAGAAGACGAAGAAAAAGGGGCCTGTCCCCTTTTTCTTTGTTCCTTTTTTGAACAGCAGTGGGGAATAATTCCCCACATGTTTTTACCGCTGTTTTATGAGATCAGGGAGGGCCCTGTATCATCATTATAAATTCTTTAATATCAATAAGATATACCTCCGCAAGATTTTCCTCTCCTCTGGATTATTTGGCATATTAATTGCATTAACAATGATATGAGGAAGCTGAAAGTGACGGAAACAGAAAAAAGAATCCTTATCATCGACACCAACATCACAGAGAGAACGGTTATGGCAGCTTTTTTAAAAAGCGAAAATTTCAGTGTTGAAACAGGAAAAGGGCTTGCAGATGCGGTTGAGAAAATCCGAAGAGGTTATTTTGACTGTTTAATCATGGATGTAAAGCTGCCAGAAATGAAAGGATACGAAGCCGTTCCAATCATAAAAAGTATCGATCCTAAAATAAAGGTCATCATGACAACGAAAAAAAACACGAAAAGTCTGGAAGCAAAAGTCAGAGAACAGGACATATTTTTTTATTTCATAAAATCTTTCAGTAAAGAAGAATTAAAATTAGCGATCAATAACGCCTTCAATGAATAAGGAGGAAAAAATGGAAAAACAAAAGGCAAAAATTTTAATCATCGATGATGATCCGGACTTCAGAGACGCTGTAACACCTATTTTGGAATCAGCCCTGTATGATGTTGTGAATGCCTCAAACCCTGAGGAAGGAAAGAAGAAAATCTTCTCCGAAGAACCAGATCTCATTCTTCTTGACATCATGATGGACAGCCTCTTTGACGGCTTCTCTCTTTGCCACGCGATCAAAACCTCGAAGGAATACAAGGAATTCAATGATATCCCGATTATCTTTGTCTCTGCCGTTAAAGAAGTTACAGGTTCACGATTCCAGTTTAAAGGTGAAGAACAGGGAATGGTTGGCCCCGACGACTACATCGATAAGCCCGTTAAGCCTGATGATCTTCTTTCTCGTATTGAAAAGCTCCTGAACAAATGAAAGAGGAGATGTCCACAACAAGAGTTCCAGGCATTTCCATTTTCTTAAGACATAGCCAAACATTTTTCCACAAAAAAATTATCGACTGAAATAGATTTAAGATTAAGGAAGAATATTTCCGATATGCCTGATAAAAACATAAGCCATTTAGCTTCATAAAGAAATAAAAATGGTAGAGAAAAAGACTGTCATACTCGTGATCGACGATGAGGAGTCCATGCGGGACTCCTGCAGCAAGATTCTGTTGAAAGATGGTTTTCTCGCGGAAACGGCAGAGGATGGCTCTACAGGTTTAGAAAAAGCAAGAAAAGCCAAGCCCGATTTGGTTCTCATTGATCTAAAAATGCCTGGCATCAGTGGCATGGAAGTATTGGAAAAAATCAAGGAAATCGAGCCCAATATTATAGCTGTCGTTATCACAGGGTATGCCACGGTTGAATCAGCTGTGGAGGCTATGAAAAAAGGGGCATATGATTTCCTTCCTAAACCTTTTACTCCGGATCAATTGCGTATCATTATCAGACGAGGGTTGGAGAGACGAGAGCTCATCCTGGAAACTGAATCGCTCCGAAAAGAGAAAAAACTGATGGAGGAAAATTTTATCACCATGGTGACTCATCAGCTTCGAAGCCCCCTTGTTGCCGTTCAGCAGTATTTTGAAGTCCTTCTGGCAGGTATGGTAGGTGAGATTCAGGAAAAGCAAAGAGAAATGATCCTAAAAGGCAGGAACCGGTTAGAGCGCCTTCTGAGTCTGATCAGTGACTGGTTGGATGTCGCCAGGTTGGACAGTGGACAAATCGTCGACAAACTCAGGTCTTTATCATTGAAAAAAGTTTTAAGTAAGGTTGTGGAAGACTTACGGCCTTTAACGAAAGAAAATAATATCTCTCTGAAGCTCGGGTCTTGCAGCGAAAATGATCTTGTTCAAGGGGATGAGGACACTTTGGAGCAAGTCTTCTCCAACCTTATCACAAACGCGATCAGATACAACAAGCCGAAAGGACAGGTCATAATAAACATCAGGGAAAATAAGGATTTTATTGTTACAGGAGTTCAAGATACAGGGATCGGAATCTCCAAGGATCATCTTACGTTCATATTTGACCAGTTCTACAGAGTCAAACGCACTGAAGATCAGAAAATTAAGGGCACAGGGTTAGGGCTGTCCATCGCCAAAAAAATTGTCGAGGCCCACGGAGGCTCCATTCAGGTGTCCAGCGAGGAGGGCAAAGGGAGCACATTCACAGTTTTGCTGCCGAAGGCAGAAAAGGATATCCTCACGGTTAAAAAATTGAATTAATGAGGATTTCACCGAGCCTAATATGAAATTTGAAAAATATAAAAAGAGTTTTTATAAAATTGTTTTGAATTTTCTGGTGGGAGACTATTCGAGTTGGAAGATTTTAGGAGATTCTATTTTAAATCGGACAGAACCGAGAAATTGGTTAAATAAGATATCAATTAAGTTTTTTAAGGAAAAAGAGGCAAAATTCTCAGAATAAGAAAGGAAAAAAAGATGGCGCTTGAATCGCATGCGAGGGCGTGGGTCAAATCTATTGTATGGAGAATCTTAGGTGTTATTATCTTAGGAGCAATATCCTGGGCTATTACTCACAGCTGGAAAGAGATGACGATAATTACTATACTTTTTCATGGTGTTCGAGTCATTCTCTATTATTTCCATGAAAGAGTCTGGGAAAGAATACATTGGGGCAGAATCAAACATCCTTTAAGCAATTTTTCTCTAAACAAAGAGCTGACGCAAGAGGATTTAAAAATAATCCAAAACAACTTAAAAGAGTTAGGATACATTGATTAAAGATAGATTGTCTTCTCTAAAAAGTTAATATATACTTCAAAAAAAGAAGAAAGGATCAAGTAAAAAGACATAATGCCTCGAATGACTGAGAAGGAAGCCAAGGCGGGCTTGAAAGAAAAGTTGCCAGCCATCGAGACCTTTCCCAACCAGTTTCCCGATTATGAGATCAGGGTTGAATTCCCCGAATTCACGTCGATCTGTCCGAAAACCGGACTGCCTGACTTCGGGACAATCGCTATTCGCTATGTTCCCAAAAAACACTGTCTGGAGCTGAAATCCTTGAAGATGTACCTGATCGCTTACAGAGACCTGGGTATTTTTTATGAGAACGCGGTCAATCGCATCCTGGAGGACGTAGTCAAGTCCTGTCAGCCTGTGAGAGCAACCGTGACCGGCGAATTCAACCCGAGAGGTGGTCTCACGTCTGTTGTCGAGGCGAATTATCCTCGGATCAAGAAGAGCTCGAAATAGAATTTTGTTTTTCTTTTAATACTTTTTCTCTGTTTTCCGCCGGACATTTTTGTTCCCCCTCCCTTTCCTTGACAGGCCTTATCCCTTATAATTCCTTGTTCACATGGAAGAATACAAGAAACTCGGTGCCACAGATCTTTTTATGCTTCTGGCTGTTCTTCTCTGGGCCGTCAATTTCACGGTCATCAAAATCGCTCTGCGGGAATTTTCGCCCCAGGGGTTCAACGGGCTCCGGCTGCTTTTTTCGGCTCTGGTTTTAATCGTTATTCTCGCCATCAGCGGCGAGGGCCTCTCTCTGAAAAGGTCAGACTTATGGGCAGCCCTGGGTCTCGGAATAGTCGGACACACCGGATACCAGTTGTTCTTCATTCACGGGTTAAACTGGACGAAAGTCTCCAACACATCCATCATCATGGCCATGACACCTGTTTTCATTGCCCTGTTGAGCACATTTTTAAAGCACGAGAAGGTACGCTGGGCAGGATGGATGGGAATCCTGGTATCGTTTGTCGGGTTCTTTCTGGTTATCACCCAGCAAGGGGAAGGATTTCAGTGGACATGGGAAAACATGAGGGGAGACCTGATGATTTTCACAGGCAACCTCCTCTGGGCGGTCTACACTGTGTTTTCCAGACCTTTTCTGGACAGGATATCACCGCTGAAATGGACGTCCCTGACCCTGGTATTCGGGACAGCGTTTTATCTCCCGTTTGCCGCACCGGCCATCTTCCGAATCCCTTGGAAAGAGATCTCCTTTCAAGGCTGGGCCTCCCTTCTCTACTCCGGTTTGTTCGCCATCGCGGTGAGTTATGTCATCTGGTACACTTCGGTGAAACGGATCGGCAACTCCAAGACAGCGATATACGGGAACATCAACGTCGTGTTTTCTGTTTCGATTGCTTATGTTTTCCTGGCCGAAAGGATCACTCCTCTCCAGGCATGCGGTGCCGTTGTTATTTTTGCGGGTGTCTACCTCACGCGTTTCGGGTATCGGTTTTTTCAGAGAAGAGAAGAATGATGTCTTGCTGAAAAGCGTCGTGCTAAATTTTTCTTCAAGATCAAAAGGTTTCAATAAAACAGATGGCAATGATAAACGTGGATTTGTATTACTTGATATAGCCCAGAGATTTAAGGTCCTTCAGCTTTTTCTCGAGGTCTTTCGCTTCGGACTTTCTGGAATCCATCGATTCAGACTTGAACAGTTCCAGATAGGTCTTCAACCTGTCAGCAATTTGCGGGAATTCATCGATCAGATTGTGTTGTTCTTGAGAATCTGAATTCGTGTTGTAAAGTTCATATCCCTTCTCATACTCAGGCATGATGTATGGTGTCATTTCAAGAAAGAGGTCCATTGCTTTTTCATGTCTTATGCCGGTGTTTTCGATCAGTTTCCAGCCGTCCTTCATGACTCCTTTCATTT
>Ga0114920_10000546_pt1 | contig 16315 bp, 13 predicted proteins | sample ChitaG_FD_88683 | JGI IMG/M metagenome (GOLD analysis project Ga0114920, IMG submission 88683) | Deep subsurface microbial communities from South Pacific Ocean to uncover new lineages of life (NeLLi) - Chile_00310 metaG | ecosystem: Environmental > Aquatic > Marine > Oceanic > Sediment ... | reverse complement strand
GGTATTGGTGCAGTCAAGATGCTGCAGTCCCTGAGCCGGACTTGCCACGCACCAGGGACTGCAGCATCTTGACTGCACCAATACCCTTACCATGCGCCTGAAGGACTCGCGCCTTATCGATCTTGCCATGCTGCGCTTTATCGCCTGTCGTATACCGCAACAGGTAATGGTCAATCTGCCTGAGGGCGGACTCAAAATCATTGGTCAATTGATCGACCAGTACAGAAAACCTCATCATTTCTCCCTGATAGCGGCCGGTTTCCCAGCGGGCGCGATATTCGTTGACCAGGCGCGACAATTGTCTGCAATCCAACTTAATTAGATAGTACTGTGCCAGCCTGTAGTAGATTTCCTCCTGATAGCGTACGGGAACCGATGCCTGGAGAGCAGCCTCCATAAGTCTTGCTGACTCATCGGCATTCTCCTCCAGCAGACCCCTGAGAAACAGCAGGCGACCGTCGCGCAATGCAGCGCTGCTCTGCGCTGAGAGAGAATCGGACGCCTCATTCAGCCGCCCCTCTTTGATCAGAGTATAGATGTCCGCGGCTGGCAACTCACCGGTGAGAACAGCCAGAAACAAAACAAGAATGAGCGAAGTACATCTCATGAACAGACATTGATACCATTGTAAAAGCAATGTTGTCAGGCACCGACAGTGGAGATACCTGCCGGATTTGATGATGCTGCGTTTTCCTGTTTTTCCCGTTTGAGTTCCAGGTCATGCAGCAGTTGACCTAACTTCTTCTTATCACCCTTCTCAAGGTAGATGCGGGTCAAATCCAGAATGGTCAGTTCGCTGTCAGGGCAGTCGGTGATAATCTGCTCCAGCATTTCAGTAGCCAAATCAAGGTCGCCCTTTTTCTCGTAAAATTTCGCTAATGCTCGGCGTGCTTCGATATTCCTTGGGTCGCGTTCAAGAATACTCTCACAGACCTGCACTATATCACCGAAGCGACCGAGCTCGAAGAATGTTTTCTTCAAGCGGTCGATGACCAGGTGTCCCTTCTCCGGGACAGCGGAAATCAACTTATTCCAGAAATTGACGGCATCCTCGAATCGTTTCTCTTCATAGTATGAGTCCCCAATGGCAAGATAAGCAGGCACAAAAGTCGGGTCCAGGCCAATCGCCTCCTTGCAGACTACGCGTGCCTTGTGGTATTCACGCTTCATAAGCAGCTTTTCTCCCATCCGGAACTTATAGTCTGCCAGTGGCTTTTTCGACTTGTTCGCCTCAAGGCGAAGCAACTGCACAGCCGTCTGGTAAGCATCCTCCCACTTCTGCGCTTTCTCCTGAAGACCTAACAGAGTAGAGTGGGCCCAGTGAATACCCGGATCCAGCGAGACCAGTTCCTTCAGCGCTGCCTCGGCAGTGTTCAACTCACCAGCTGCAATGTAATCAGCAGCTAACTGTTTCAGGATCGCCGTTTTCTCTGAATGCGACAAGCCGGAACGCAGGGTGAGATCCTTGTGCACCTGCAGAGCCCGGTCAGGCTGGTTGTTTTCTCTGAGAATCTGACCCAGGCGGAGATAGGCATCGAGATTATTTGAATCATCGGCGACGACCTGCCGGAGTTTTGTAAACGCAGATTCCTGCTTGCCGTCGAGAAGGTCAATAAGCGCCTGCACGTAGAGGTTGGAATTCGGCCTGCTGCGTTTCAACCGGAAGCGGTCGTACGTGAGGTATAATGAGACAGCCCCGAAGAACAAAACCAGTAACGCAAGTATATATACCAGCATCCGCCTCAACCCTTTTCAAATGGCGACTTGAGGTCACCGGACTTGAGATCGGCTCCCTTGAGAAGCTCTGCCGATTCCTCAATCGGGCGATTACGAAGAATGGTTACTTCTCCTTCCAGAGCGCGGATACGCTTTCTTGCCGATCGAAGCTGGACGGATTGCCTTACATAAATTGTGATGAATACCATCAGTGACAGAATCACTCCACCTACAAACGCCCAGAACACTACCTCAGCCAAAGCAACGCTGTGGAACTGCCCCTGTGCAAACGGCTGTTTGTTCACATCCACCCGCTCACTCGCATTGTAGACGACAAACGCCAGAAAACAGAGTATCAGAGCAACAATCAGAACAACCAGAAACGCCCGCATAAGACCTCCACAAGGTATCTATTGCCAGACAGGGGAATTCATGATATCACCGCCCAGTCTCCTGGTCAATAACAAAAAGTAACGGTGTCAGCCTGGGGACCTGCTATGATTCCTCTTCGACCTCCGGCCATTGGAAGCTGGTCACCATAGTACTGACCTCTTTGAGTATGGGGGCGAAATATTCCCACTCACACATCAGATGAACGAGCACGCGCATGCTCTCATTCTTGCGCTTGGCGGCAAAGATAGCACCGCCATATGACCCGTATACCCTTTCACCCCCAACTCCGCTGGCGGAGGTTTGGATCTCCTTTGTGTATTTCGACTGCCCCTGCCACACCAGGCCGCTGACACCACCCACTTCAATCCGGTTGCGACCCTTGGGAATCACCTCCGGCTTGTTCAGGAACTCGAACTCCTTCAGAATCTCTTTCTTTCGGTCGGATTTATATTCATTGCTCAGCAGGGAGTCGACAAACGGGAATATTCCCATACTGCAAGTGTCGACAAAGATAACAACGCGTGGGACTTCGGTATAGTCTTCCGCTTTCTGGAAGTGCGCAGGTGTACCGTATTTTTTCTGGGTGAGCGTCAGGCGGAACCTGCTCTTGTTTTTCTGAATTCGTACCTTCCAGTTCTCATGCACAGTCAGCTTGAAGCCATATTTCTTATCCTGATAGACCGCGCCATCCATCTTCCCGGCTTTGTCTTTTCTCTTCCTGGCGTCAACACCGGGGACAGCCAACAGCAACAGCAATGCAAGTAATATAAAGTTTCTCATATATCCTCCTCACATTGGTATTATTATGCCACTTCATTAAGTTTTGTTCTTATACACACATAGTCAAGCATTTATTGAAATGAAAGCACAGTTTTGGTTTGCCGTGTAACCAGTCCAGCAATAGAGCAATCTGTATCAGAGTCCGTCGCCGGGGCAGTTCCAGCCAATCTGGCGCACTAACCGGGGGTTTCTCAGGAGCGATCAAATCCTATTTTCTTCTTTGTTGCGAACCCTATGTAATCCGCCATGCTGGTGAATTCGAATCGATCGAGCAAACGCTCCAGCTTGCAGGCGAAGATTGAAGTCGAACCGTACGTGCGGAACCTCTGGATCAGCGAAAGACCCTCAATGCGGGGAGGATCGGGATCAAACTCCCACGGATGGACATACACGACAACCGGCCGGTTCCGGTCGTTAAGCCGGCGCATCATCAGACTGGAATACCAGTACGGTGAATGCCGAAGATAGCCACCACCGCCGATCGGGATATTCCGTCCGAGCAGACGACATGTTGAGGCGGGCATTTCATACAAATGACGCCCGTTGTCAAAAGTCATCTTAAACAGGCCTCGCGGACCGGTGGGCATGCCGTAAAGGTCATGAATGATGGGAAAGATGGAACTGTCGTATTCGAATCCAAGCTCCGCCAGGATTTCAAAAGCCCAGGGAGTGGAGGAATCCAGCGACCAGCTTGGTGCTCGAAAGCCGATTGGCCGAACACCGGCCGCGCGCGTGATCGCCTCCAACGCCTTCATGGTATCGTCGCGAAACTCACTCGGCGTAAGCGATTTGACATATCGATGCCGGTAGCTGTGACAGGCAATCTCGTGGCCGGCCCGGACCATCTCTTGAAGCAGTTCCGGATAGCGCTCAGCGCACCAGCCCAAAACAAACCAGGTCGCCCGCACTGCCTTGCGCTCGAACAACTCCAGCAGTCGCCGAGTATTGCGTACCAGGGTTGACCGCAGCCCGGGCCATTCCTCGAAAGAATACCTACCAGAGAAAATCTCTACCATGAACCATTCTTCGAGGTCAACCGTCAGAAGATTGAGTTGCCTTTCCATCCGTGATATCTGTTGTCCTCAGTGTGAGATGGATCTTCCCTTATCCGGTCGACGGTGTTGATCCGAAAGCGACTTGATATCCCCGGGACTCCCGCCGGAGCTATCTTTATCCTTGCCGGAGGAAGATCCCCTGTCGGGCAGTGTTGAGCCGTACTGGTACCTGTAATGTCGATAGTCATAGTAGTACGGCAGACTGTGATTGACATCGTTCATTACTACACCAAGGAGATTATTGCTGCTCGATCTGAGTATCTCGGTGGCTCTCGCGGCAACTTCCCTCTGGGTAGAGCCAGCTTTCACCACCAGCAGAACGCCATCGACCTCCCCAGCGAGAAGCATTGGATCAGAAACGGGAATGACCGGTGGGCTGTCAATCAGGACCAGGTCGTAGTAGAACTTGAGATCAGCCAGGATGGGACCAACAGCGCGGGCATCGAATAAATCCGTAGGATGTAAACTGGCACGGCCAGCCGTAATGATGTCAAGCTTTGCAAGGTCCGTTTTCTGGGTGGCATTTTTTATGGCCAGTCCCTCCGAGAGCAATTCGACAGTTCCTTGACCACGTGGGACGGCGAACAGCTTGTGAATCGTCGGACGATGCAGATCACAGTCGATCACCAGCGTTTTCAATCCTCTCCGGGCAGCAGTAACCGCAAGAAAAGCACATACAGTGGATTTCCCCTCCGAGAGTATCGCTGACGTCACCAGAATCGTCTTGAGATCTTTGCTGTCGTCCAGACTCTTGATACTGTGCAGCAGTCGCCTGAATTCAGTTGTAACAGGAGAATCGGCAGCGAAACAGTCGAGGATAGACACCAGCGTACGCGCCATAGAGAAACCTATCCTCTCTCGGTGAGATTGTTGAGCGTCCTGGCCATGTATCCGTACGCATCGTCTGCTTCTTCCAGGGCACTGGAAATCTTGCGGAGTGACGGGTTGATCCCCGAGGTCTTCTGCAACTGCTTCATTCCTTCTTTCCAGACCATCCGAGATTGCTCGAGGTAGCACTGAGCAAGTTCGACGCTCAGATCAACATAGGCCGGGTTCTTTGCCAACTCAGCCTTGAGAAACGCAATACGGTCAGCGATGGCCTTTTCATTGACCCAGTTCGGATACATAACAAACTTCATGTAAAAAGCTGCAAATTCCTGCCGGTGGGCGTCTTTCTTCTCCTCTCGGATACCTTTAAAGACACTCAGCGCCCGCACTAGATCGTAACCTGCAAGAGCCTGCATGCCCTCTTCGAACACCTTGCCCTTGAAGTTTGCATAGATCAACGAGGCTCGGTTGAAGTTATCCGTGATTTCTTTGACAGTGGCCGCCAGTCTCTCCCGATTCGGATTGTTCACTTCCTGCTGGATTCGCGCCAACCCAAGGTTGAAATAGGCGTCTGCATAGTACATGTTGATTTCCAGCGTCTGTTCCAATTCAATGATTGCTTTATCAGCAGCACCGCTGGCCACCAGTGCCTCAGCCAGATTGTTGCGGTAGTCGGCATACCCGGGGCGCTGCTCGACAGCCCTGGAGGCCGCAGCAATTGCTTGTTCTGGATTCCCCAGTGCCAGCTCCGTCATACCAAAGAAGTTGCATGCCTGGTGATTGGTTGGCTGGAGTTGTACGACCGCCCGGAACAACCCTTTTGCCTCTTCGTAGAAGCCCTTGTAGAAAAACGTTGTCCCCAGATGATACATCATCTCTGGATTGCCCTCGGTGGTTACTTCACGATATACCTGCAGAAGTTTTTCGATCTCCTTCTTCTTCTCACCGTGCGCCACCTTGACAAAGGAAAGTATCTCCTGAGGATTGATTTCCGACGGGTGGGGACACGTGACGGTCTCTGCGGGGACACCATTGACGTACACGGTCATCAGGACAGATCCTAAATTGACATCATTGGTCGTCTGGATCAGATATTCGCGGTCATGTTCCCGCAACTTACTGCTAAAACGATAAGTTTCCATAGCTCCAACCAGTCTTTCTCATTCATAAGATACAGAGCCGCACTCGCATATCGCTCACATCCCACTCGCCGCGGCCGGGTCATCCCTGCTAAGCCGGTCGTAAATGATAACAACCGTAGCCACAGCACCGAGAACCGCCACTACAGTACCAATCCCGGCTCCCAGAAAACCAGGTCTGCGGACCGGTACAACAAAAGTGTCCTCTCGCTGTACAGTGTAACGGGCGGGACGGCCGCTCTTGGCATATTCTTCCAGATTCATCGTGATTGTCTGGGCATAGTCTCCGTCCTGGATGATAAGGTGCGTTTTCCTCAGGTCAGCCGCATCAGTCGGCCCGCCTGCAAGAGCCAGCACCTCCAGAATATCCATGTTATCTTCGTAATTGATCGCACCCGGGGCATTCACAGCGCCGACAACATAGACAACATTCTTCTTGTCCGCCGTTTGTGCCAGAGTCGAAGGTGGTAGTATTGCCGGCAGGCGAGGTATCTCGATTGTGTCCATGCGTCTGATTTTAGGTAGTTTTGCTATTTGGCCGGAGGCAATCGCTTTGTTTACATTTACCACCACAACCTGACCGGCATCTTCGGCACCGCGTATGATTGTTACACGACTGAGGTCGCCATACTCCGTGATCCCTCCTGATTCGTTGATAATGGTCCAGAGGTCGGGGATTTCTTCAAAAGATATTTTCCCAGGCCGGGTCACCTGACCGATCACGTAAACGTGGTTGTAGTTGTACTCAACGACCCGGACGACTGCTTGTGAAATGTTCTTGTTCAGCCGTGATATCTGGCGGACGACATCCTTTTCCAGTTCTTCGTTTGTCTTACCGGCAGCATCGATCTGGCCAATAATATCCAGAGAAATCTTGCCATCCCGACCTACCTTCACCCGGGTATCCAGGCCAGGGTTCTGCCAGAAACCGATTTCCAACACATCGTCCACACCTATAACATATTCTTTTGCGTCAGAAACAACATAACCGGCAAGCAAGAGCATCAGGACAACTACCGGCAACCTGACCATCAAAGGAAAGCGAGTTTTCATAGGCACACTTCTTCCCTATCTATCCAGTTTTCTTAGATCGGCATCTCTGTTCATATGACTTAGTAACTGAGTATAGAAATGCAGCAACTCGGTGTAAAGCAAAAAAATAACCGTCGTCTGGCGAGTTGCAGGCAGACGGATCAACTAACAGAAGCATACAGGCGAAAGCTGTTACGCCCGGCCTCCTTGGCTTTCAGGAGTGCCATATCAGCCGAGAAGACAAGCTGCTCCGGTTCGAGGCCGTGATCCGGGAACACCGCACCACCCAATGACACAGTGCATTCCAGATCAGTTCCCGCAATACCGGTATTGAATCTGGAACCAGCGATCTTTGTTTGCAGACGGCTCATAAATCGCTCACAGGTTGTCGCATCAGCCTCTGGCATGATAGCGCAAAACTCGTCGCCGCCATATCGCGCAATTATATCGATCGCTCGAATTGAGCTCCTAAGAATATGCCCCATCCTCTTGATAACCGCATCTCCCGCTTGATGCCCAAACCGGTCGTTGATCCCCTTCAGGTCGTCCATGTCGAGAATAATGAGAGCTAACGAACGGTTGTACCTTCTGGCTCGATCAATCTCCTCTTCAATTCGTCTCGTAAAATACCGATGATTAGCCAGACCGGTAAGACCATCCGTGTAGGACATCTCCTCCGCTTTCTCGAACGATTCAGCATTACTGATCAATTCCGCAGCAGGATCGCGGAACAGCCGCAGGCGATCCAGGACCTCGGCGGGAGCTTTGCCGTCTCCCCAGACGAAAAGGCCGGCCCGGTTCGGCGACAGTGGAAATGCAACCACATGCTTCAGACCCGCTTTTCTGAATTGCTCAGTCCAGGATGCAGGTGCTTCTTGTTTTTCCTCAAGCCGGAACACGTTACTGTGGCCTTGTTGGGACAGTTTGGCCAGCACGTGGTCAAACATATCTCGGTCGGGCGATTCCAATTCACTAATGTTGTCACTGCGCAATAGTCTCAGCGGCTCACTTTTGTGTTTGCCTTCATACAGAAACACAGCCCGTGACAGGCCCAGTTCACTGCGAAGAATGTCAAAGAGCTCTCGTATGATAGTCTGGGAATTGCGGTGCTGCAGCAATCGAAGAAGTCTTGCGGGCACCTGATATTGCCCGGTGCGCCCGCCTGTCGGAATAGTTTTCCCCAACCGCTGCTGCAAGCGATTCAGTTTTGATTCATGCCACTTCACGTGGTACGCTGCAGAAAGAGATTGAGCCACAGCGGCCAGAAGCATCTGGAATACAGCAGTTCCGGTCTCGATGTTGCTCCTTACGAAATACACACCATATAGATTCTCACGCCAGAAAATTGGGAAGAAAAGATCAAGCCCGTAACGATTGAGGTTCTCGCGAAAAGCCCCGGGCAGATGCTTCTCAAGGACACCTACCGGGCGGGGTTGGAAATCCTCCCGCAGAAAGTCTGCCAGCTCCTGAGAGAATCGCAGACGAAAATCACGCCGGTTGAACGCCCGAATGCCATGAAAGTAGTTCAATTCCAAGAGGCCCCGTTGCTTTCTCAGGAAGATAATGTACTTACATCCAAAGGCTGTCCTCAAGAGATCAGATACCTTCCCCGCCACAACCTGGATCGTACCCTCGATGGAGTTGGACTTGAGAAACTCAGCGAACTCACCCTGATCCATGCGTAGAATAGCAGCATTTCGCCTTTTTTCTCTTCTGATTCTGATGGTGAGGAGACACGCTAAGATGATAACCAGCAGAACCAGCAGGACTGTCAACACAATCTGGATTGTCACAGGAGCGCCAATCTCGCTATTCTACTATACTTTGTTGAAATATAAGAGATTACAATGGCGTGTCAACCTAAAAACCGACCCTCAGGAACGCCCCCAGGCATATCTGAACCGTGATCTTCTCCGAAGTAACCCCTTCCTGCGAAGGACGCCAAAGATGCTCCACCAACCCACGAAGGATTCATCAGTCGTCTGGCAAATCTCGCGGCGTATTTCGCTAATAGTGGCAAAAGGGTCCTGACGTACTACGTGGCACACAGCATTCTCAAGGTCCTGACCGGACGAATTGCCAACTGTAACAATCTGCTCACCGCCACGGGATAGCGTCCTGCTCTCCTCGAGGTGAACCGGTGAAATCACAGTGTTACATGTTACTACCGTCCCTTCCTTTTTTTTTTAGCTGCCGAAGTATGCGGTGGGCCGAAGCCATTGATCGCCTTGTCGATTGACGAGAAAGACTGAAGGACGTTGTCGAATTCCAGTAACTCAAAGATCTCATACACATCGGGTGTCATATTTGCCAGCTTAATGTCACCGCCATGAGACCGAACATCTCTTATGTGCGAGATGAATATCCCCCATCCTGCCGAAGAGATATAATCAACCCCCGCCAGATCAATAACCACCTTATGCCGGTTTCTCTTGAAGAGTGAATCAATCACTTCCTCAAGCTGGCTGGCGGTGAGCGTATCTATGACGCCGTCAACCCGCACTTCGGAAATATCCCGATCGTGCCCATTCTCCGACAACGAGATCTTAATCTTATCCATGCGCAAATATCCGCTTAAGGCGAAACCTGACTCAAGAGTGAAAAAAACACACCGCAACTACAGTAGCAACAAAAAACTCAGGACGTACAAGGCTGATTATCAGAATCCTCGATAGTCTCGATCCTTATCGAATCAGCAGGGTCGGATTGATCCTGCGATGACACACTGGTTTCCGTCGCAGTGCGGGCAAGAATAAATGTCATGTCGTCATTCTGTTCCGTGAAACCGGAAAAACTGTCAATCTCATCGACAATCCGTTTGGTCAGGTTAGATATAGAAGGAAAACCACCATTCCGGAGTTGTGTCTGAACGAATTCAACCAGCCTCTCCAGCCCATAGTGCTGCCCCTCCCGGTTGGTCGCCTCTGTAATACCATCGGAATACAGGAATACGACATCACCGGGTTCAAGATCAAGCTCCACCTCCTCCAGACTGTCTCCAAACGTACGTCCAAGTGTGACAGGCACTCCGAGGGGCATCCCCGACGGGTTGATCTTTGTCAGTTGCCGAGTCCCTGCCTTGAACAACAGCATCGGATTATGTCCAGCCGAAACGAAATTGAGCTTGCCGCTCTCTGAGTCATAGATTCCCAGTAGAACGGTTATAAACATCCCGGGTGGGATACTCTTGGATAGATATTCGTCGACCGCCAGAAGTGTGGCCCTGGCTGATACGGCGCTTTTGGCGTAGATCTGTATGACGGTGCGAAGCATGGACATCACAAGTGATGCCGGCACTCCCTTGCCGGATACATCAGCAACCGTCAGACAATAGTGCGTATCGCTGATCTGAAAAACATCATACAGGTCCCCGCCGACAATCGAGGCAGCCCGGTAAAAGCCATCCACTTCCAGACCGTGAAGTTCCGGCAGATTCAGCGGCAGGAGCGTTTTCTGAATCTGTGAGGCAACTTCGATCTCCTTGGCCATTTTCTCCCGTGCAATGATATTTTTCCTGTCATGGCTCAGGCGCGTTATCATGTCGTTCAATGCCCTGGATATCTCAAAGAACTCATCAGCGCCATCCAGTGGAAGCTCAGTTTCCAGATCGCCGGAACTGAACCGGCGGACCCGGCGAGTGATCTTAACAATCGGCGTGACAAAATAACTGGACAGCATGTAAATGCCAAGGATACCGACAAGTACCAATCCCGCGGTCAGAAGCAGAATCTTGCGGCGTGCTTCAGCCAGCTTGGAACCGATGGCGGCCGAGGAATAGGTCACATTAACAGCCCCAAGCTGTCGTTTACCTGCCTTGATCGGCAATATCAGGTAACTGAGCATCTCCTCTTTCGTCTCGACGCGACGCGGTAATCCGGGCTCCCCGGGCGGAATATCATAAGGCCGTACATATGGCTTGCGTATAGCATGAAAATCCCCTGAGTGAGCAATCACGACATTGTTCGAATCGGTCAGGACGATCAGTTTGAGAAAGGGATTCGACGACTTGTAGCTGACAATAAGCTGGTCAAACTCCACATCACTGCGGCGATTGATCATGTAACCTGCCGCCTGGTCAGCGATGGTAGTGGTCAGAGCTGTTACCGTCTCATCCAGATGCGCATGTATCTCGTGAGCCGTGCGTGTGTTCACATAGTAAAATGCGATGCCGATGATCAGGCTGACAACAAGAAACGTCCAGAAAGAGAATTTGACCCGCAGAGTGAACATCCGCCGTAGCAACGGAGGGGCTTTGGACGAATCGCTTCTGATGCGCTTGATCATCCGCAGTTCATTGAATCCGGCTGACGATATATACTCAACCGAGTCCATGATTTTCTGCACCATGTAGAAACCGAGTCCGCCTCGACGACCAGATTCGACCAGACGCTGGAGATCCATCCTCCTGGCACCATCCGGTTGAAACGAACGTCCTGAATCGATCAGGGAAAAAACTACCAACTTCCTGTAAATGACAATTCGGAGTCGCAGTGTGCCCTTCTCATACAGATAGGCGTGACGAATGATATTTGTCGCGCCTTCCTCGATAGCCAACTGGATAGCTGTGACATGTTTCCGCGGCATCCCCGCAGCCGCGCAGGCTTCCCGAACTACCTGCTGGATACTGTCAAGGAATTTCTCCTCAGCAAGGAACTCGGCATTGATTTCCTTTATCGGTCGCCGGAACATGATTGGAATCTATGTTTGTGGTGGTTACCAAGCCACTTAAAAAAGCTGTTCTTCTGCGTGCGTATCACTCAGACCCCAGTCGCAGTCTCGCCTGTTCGATGTTATCGAGCGTGTTGGGATTGTCGGGATACACTTCCAGAACTCTCTCCCACTCCTCAATCGCTTTTTGGTAATCACCGTTTCGCACGTGGCGCAATCCGTTCAGATAGTGCTGCCAGATACGATCATCCTTCTGCAGGCTCTCTAAAGTTGCCGGAACTCTGACGGCACCATTTTCCTTTATCCTCTTGAGGTACTCCAGAGCCAAAGGTTCGCCGGGTCTGATAGAAAGCACCACCTCAAACTGCACCCGGGCTTCGGACAGTTGACCTTTTTCGAACAGCCCGATGCCAAGATTGAGCTGCTGCGGCAAATCAAGTGTTGCCAGCGCTCTCTGTCGAGCCTCAATAACCTCCCGATTGTCAGGATCAAGTTCCAGAACACGGTTGTAAGCCTCAACAGCTTTGATTGTCTGACCATCCTGCTCGGCTATACGTGCGGTGTCGAGATTTGCCGCTATTTCCGTCGCGACCGCATCATGGATCGAGCGTTTGAGTTCGAGCGCTTCGACGTTTTCGGGCTCCACATCGAATATCAAATCCAGAAGGTCAAGAGCAGCCGAGTAGTATTTTTTTGCATAGAAGAGGTTGGCGCGAACATAGTAGTTGCGCATATATCGCTGCAGGTCAAGTTCAGCCTCGCGAAGTTTCCCCTCCTGTTCAACCTGAATTCGTTGCGCATGTTCAATCGCATGAATGGCAATGGCGACTTCCTCATCGGTACTGTCCACATCATATGCCTGCTTGTAACACGCCAGTGCAGAGTCAAGCTGGAAACGACGGAAGAAGCTGTCCGCTCTCTCCTTCAGGCGAAGCAGTTCCCGCTCTTCGCTTGTAAGCAGTGGCGCCGCAGTGATGGCTGTAGTAACGGCTGTGCGTTCCGAAACCGGTCGACCCAGCAGGAACGATAGTGAGAAATGGTGCGTATCATCGATATAGTCCTGCAGCTTATAGGCGTAGTTAAGACCCAGCCACCCGTGTGAAAGCCCGGCACCGAACGTAAAGTTATCCCGATCCCAGCCACACCGAAGGGCGTACGAGTTGTATAACAACAACTCCACCCCGACATGACCCTTGAGCGCACGATCCTCAGGTTTTTCCAGGTCTACCGACGCAGTAACGGATACAAGTTCTGAGATCGTGAGACCTGCCAGCGATACACCGGCTGTCACCGACCATGGCATCTCCTCGACAGTCTTGTCAAGCTCCAGTTCAGCCGGGATGATCTCACGGGCAATCAAGCCAAGCGACAGATGTTTACCGATCTTCGAACTCAGACCGACATCCAGTCCAATCCCGTAATCCGAATAATCCTCGAGGGATTGGTTGACGATCTTGAGACCGACGCCAACGCCAAAGGGCCTGCCGAAATTGCGCCCGTACGAAAAAACAAATTGTGAAGTCGAGTAGTCAAACTTTCCCCTGTCAGCGTAGTCCTCGCGCCTGGTTATCTCACCGGTACCCACCCGCATGAAGCCAACCCCGATACCGTTGCTTGCGGAAATCGGGTACACCCACGAGGCGAAATCATACGTTGTGCCTTCAAAAAGCACCGAATGCATGAACGATGCTTCCTGATATTCAAGGTAGGACAGTTGGGCGGGGTTATAGTAAATAGCGGTGGCGTCGCTGGCCAGCGAAGTGAACCCGGCACCCATACCGAGCGCTCGCCCTCCGACACCAAGGGAAAACGGCGTTTCCCGACCGGCGTCACCTGCGAACCCAGCAGGCACGATCAGAAACACCACAGCACACCAGAGAAGATACCCGGTCCATCTCCTTATCATTTCACCACCGCGACTTTGAGTAATGCCTGATCACCGGATTTGACGATTGTTATCATGGCAATGTAGACACCGTTAAAAACCATATTGCCTTTATCATTCCTGCCGTCCCACAAGCACTCAACGAACTGATCTCCGGAAACTGGCGCCAGTTCTCCCTCGGCATAGACCCTGCAGAAAACCTCCTCACCGATAAGTGAGAGAATTCTGAACTCAACCGCACCTGGCTCTGGCAGGATGAATCGGAACTCAGCAGGTGAATCGGTCGGATCAAACGGGTTCTGCCTGATCATAAAAGAACCTTGCGCAGAAACATCGCTGACGGGCGTAAATGACTCGCTGAACACACTCGAGCTACCGGTGGCGGATTCAACCATAACCGGTTGACCGGCTCGTGGACCCGAAGTGAAAACAGCGTTGACGTCATTGTTGTCAAGAGTTATGCCGAACTCACGGGTAGCCCCCCTTTGCATAGCGGCATGGAAGACAACACTGCAATGGGCGCCGGCCTGCAGAATGAATTCGGGATCTGGGAACAACAACACCAGCCGATCCTCCACAGCACACACCGTCCCCACCTTGACGCCATCGTCGTACAGACCACTGCGGTCTGCATCAATAACCGAACCAGCGTGAATCGGGAGCCTGTTCGCACCGATGAACTTCAGGGAGATAGAATCCACCCGCGTTTCGGCAAAGGCAGACGTCCCGCGATTGGTGAACTCCAGATTGAACAGATCCTGTTCACTACCCGGCAGAACCAGATTGGACGTTACTATTTCCGACTCGACTAACAGTTCTGCCTCAAGTGAAGTAACCGTGATAGTCATATCAAACGCCGTGTCATCAATGTCAGCCACAAGAGTGTCATTGAGATCAATCGGACGTTCGATCAGTGTAAAATCCAGATTGATTGTGGTATCGAAATTTGGCGCCAGGAACGACACGCTATATGGACTGCCAACCTCGACTGTGTCTATAAGGGGATCGCTTACCCCGAGGTCGATACCGTTGCTGGTAAGTCGGAAAACGCCGGGAGAGACCTCCGCGTCCCCCTCATTCGTAATCGTAACCAGCATACTGAACGCAGCCCCGTGATCAACAAATCCTGTCTCCGCTCCCAGCATTGTCCTGGTCAGTCTCAGGCTCGCCGGTCTTTCGATAACAACCGTGGAAGTATTATCAATCGGCGGTAATTGAGCCAGATCCTCCGAAATGATGTTAACCTGAAAGACTTCCTCAGGATTCGGTTCGGCAGCAGCAACTGGTTCAAAAAAAACTTCCATAATCTCATAAGCGCTGATGGAATCCACCTGGAGATCCGGCTCAAAGGTCGACGCCCCGTCGCTGGTCATTCTGAGTAGAAACGGATCGATTGTGGCATTGGACAGATTGGCTACCTTGCAGTTGATCCTGAATGGCTGCAATGTATTCACCCTTGGCTTATTGGGCAACACCGACTGAACGAGGGTGATCTGAGCCATCGGCAGATCTTCTACGAGGACAGTTTCGCCATTGAAATCGGTGGTAAACGTAAGATAGTTTGCCACTCCAACCTGGCGGTAGGGAAAACTGGCCGATAGAATCAGGTTCTTGCCAAGCTGATTAGCCGGGATAAAGATGCTGTCAGTCGTAATCGTATTTGTGTCCTGCTCGAGGTTTCCCGAAGGCACCAACAGACCCGCAGTGGTGGAAAAGTCGCTGCCTGTTACAGTGAAACTCGCATTTGTCAAATCAACCTCAAGCACCTGAGCGCTCTCCAGAAATATGTCAAAATTAAACGAAGCTTACCGGCCTATTGGAACCTTGACCGGCTCGAGGCTGCCATCCACATAGGAGAGCACCGCCGCCGACGCCACCAATAGAGAATCAGGATACAGGAGATTGAGTGCGTATACTTCTTCGCCTGACACCAAACAATAGTCCAGGCGCAGCGGATACCATCCCGGCAACAGTCCGGCGGCAGTATCAATCAACGCAGCAAGCCCGCCATACGTGATCGTGTCATTTACGAAGCTCTCAGGGGAGGGGGTACCCTCGTAGATTGTGGCCAGCGCAGGCTGGCTGGTATCCGAATACAGACGGACAGTAACGCAGGTGCTGTCAATCGGCCCCAAGAAATCACTGGTAGCAACCCGAAAGGAAATGTCGAACTCTTCCCCGGCATACACCGAATCCGGCAACAAAGAACCGGCGACCAGATCAAATACTGCCGGGATCAGCACAGTGACCGGCACTATCAGCGAGTCAACAGCAGCGTAGCTTGTACCTTCGATCAGGTAGTCACTCTCAAGTGTCAGGACAAGACTGTCATTTCCGGCTGTAAGGTTGTCGGTCGGGAGATCAATAACAATCGTGTCGGTCAGCCCCCCGGCACGGGGAGTGAGATAAGATTTGACTGAACCGCCGCCCGAGCGAAAATACGTCTTCAATGTCGGTGATTTGTGTGCAGTCAAATCCCCGTTGTTCTGCACCACAACCTTGACAGTCGTCAGCAGACCGGAATAGACTTTCTCAATCTCATTACCCGCGAGATCAAACACATCCAGAATGTCATAGCCACTGAATGTGACCATGACAGGAGTTGAAGCCACGGTATCCCTTACGGCGGTAATACTGATCACACCGGTTGATCCAAGATACTGCACGTTAGCCGGCAGGAAATCAATGACACCGGCTCCGAACAGAGCTGGATCATCAAGACTGTCGGGAACGAGCTGACCGGATGAGGGCTCCAGTTGTATCGGGTTGGCGGCCAGGTCATAATCAGTCAGGAGACTACCAGTCTCATCCAGAAGAAT
>Ga0114920_10000543_pt1 | contig 16330 bp, 36 predicted proteins | sample ChitaG_FD_88683 | JGI IMG/M metagenome (GOLD analysis project Ga0114920, IMG submission 88683) | Deep subsurface microbial communities from South Pacific Ocean to uncover new lineages of life (NeLLi) - Chile_00310 metaG | ecosystem: Environmental > Aquatic > Marine > Oceanic > Sediment ... | reverse complement strand
CACCTGGTAACTCATAAATTTCACGAATTGTGTTTTTTCCACTAAAATAAACCTTTTTACCACCAAATTTTATCATACAAATACCTCACTCCTATCTACCAAATCCTTCTTCAAATCCTGCATAGAATCCAGCCTTGAAAATCTCCCTTTCTACTGGCGTTAATTTTCTACCATATCCTACTTCAAACATCTCTATTGCTTTATCTAATTTATCTAATTTATTACTACCAAACTTTATCATACAAATACCTCACAGGTAATTTTATAGTCTATATGGAACGTCTTTAAGGTTTGGGAAAAAATGCCTTGCATCTCTTTCACTAAGCTTTGCACCATAGTTCCATGCAAATTCTATCGTTTCTTCCTCTGTGCAAGGTGATGGAATTTGGGTATGAGCACCAACGTAAGCTGACCAATCAAACGGTTCTTCTCTTACATATGTCACAGAAGCGACTATGGCTATACCAGCATAATTAACATTCCAGTACCTTCCCTCAATAATCCTCTTACCCTTATCCTTGAGAAAGACATCTCCAATACCCCTAGGAATAATCCCTTCTATTTCTAAACCACTAATCATTTTCTTCGTTTTTCTACCTTCATCTTGACTGCTTCCTTTGCCAAATTCTATCATACAAATACCTCACAAATCCAATAAGTTGAGCTTAAGATATGGACAACCAGTAATGTTTTCATACTCCTTAATCAGACTAAATAATTTAGACCTAAAGGCAACAATATCCTGATGTTTAACATGTTCCTCAATAATAGACATGATACTAGGCTTTGCAGACCTAGACGCATTTATAAAATAATCCAAATCCATAAGCATAGCCTCTTCCAACTTATCCCTAACATCACACAACGATGTAACAAGTTCCTCAAGTGTTGGATGCTCTCCTTTTGCAGATTTACCAAATGCTATACCCATACTTACACATCATCAATATATAAATTTATCAAATTCCTTTATATGAAATAGTTTTCCTAATGTCGGACTTTCATTTAAAATCTTTAAAAAGCAATCCTCGCACAGAACCCTGTCCATTTTTAAATTTCTGTTTTCAATGAACTCTACTATGTTTTCAGCCTCTAAATATAAATCTTTGCGACTTCTTTCAATATCAAAGTGTGTTATATGCCCTATTTTATCATTTTCTACATATGTCACTTCTTTTCCACAAGAAGAACACTTCCAATGAACTATATCTTCATTACTGCCTTTTTCATTACTACCAAATTTTATCATGCAAATACCTCGCAATCACAATGTATAACTATTCACCCTTTGCAATCTTTATTAGATATTTATTTGGATACACTGGGTCTATCTCAAAGCTTATCACATTGTCGTTTGGTTCAACATTAGGTATTTTTGATTCCAACCAATCATGGAAATCTGTTTTCAACACTCTTATCTCTACAACTTCTCTATTTTCAAATTCTACCATATTGAATACCTCCTTATCTTTTTACTCATTTTCATGTGAATGATAACCAATAACCACAGCTAAATTACCCTGCCCTGCAGTTCGTGTTACCTTCAATACAATATCACCAACAGCAGGAGTAGGATTACCATAAGTACCCTCAACTGTAGCAGCAGTCTTGAACGTGGCATCATTTGTGAACTTCTGACTACCACCACTAAGATGTTTACTGGGAAGACACACAAGAGACTGTGGAACAAAATTCAAAGATACCTTAAACTTCTGTTCCTTTTTATCAAAATGTCCATGAATCAATGAGTACCAGTCACTATTTGTACCATTAATCCTGGTTATAAACCCAACATCATAATGTCCAACAGCATTGACATCAGCAAGACCAGCTACAATTATCCAGTCTATACCGATATGATGAACATAGGAATGTGGATAATTAACAATATCACTCAAATCTATAAGAACATAACCAGTAGTCGTAGCTATATCGTCCTTTCCAAAAGAAATACTGTCTCCATGATGGTCACTATGTGTAACAATATCCTGATAACCTTCCTCAGACACAGTTGCAATATTAGTACCATCAGTAATCTTGGTAGTCGACTTCAACAAATCATGGTCGGGCTGTTCAGCATACCCAGCTAGTTTATATCTATTCCACTGGTTACGTAATGGCATGTTATTTACCAAGTAATCTTTTAACATCAGACTTAATATAATCTGTTAAAAAGGACAATCTCTCAGAAAGTTTAAGGTCTCCCCTTGTAAAATCACTTGTATTTGAATACTCTAATGCTTTTACAAGAGTGTACATCTCTAACTTATTAAGGGTTAATAATAATCTATATTTCGGAGTTACTTCTGGGACATATTGCTCTTTTGGATTATTACTACCAAATTTTATCATACGTCAACCACCTATACTTGTACTTGGAGACGATAAAGCATCTACCACCTTCTTTATAAACTCTGCCTTTTCGATAGGGGTATAACTATTGAATACCTCAGCACCTTTCCTAGCATACTCCTCATTTTTATAACTAGCACCAAATATGAACATTCTGTCTACGTACCAATTAACATAAATACCTGTCTGTACTGCAACACATTCAGGTCTTTTAAAGGTTATACCCATATATATCGACTATGTAATTCCTATCATAGCCTCATGTGCCTTAATCATTGACTGTTCAGGCGATAGACCACTCACCCTATATTCTTTATATCGTTTCCAATATTCATCATTCATGTTACTACCTCCAAATTTTATCATATATACGTCACTCCTCAATACTAATATCAGCAGTTGCAGCATTCTCTTTTATGGATTCGATAGTACTAAGACAATCTTCCTTATTCTTATAGCTTTCGCCAACTGCGATTATTTGACCATTCGGTGCTACCAGCCTAAAACGCCACTCTTCCTTGGCATCTTTATATACCTCAAAATGATAGTCCATATATATTACCTCCTATATAGATAAAGTTCTTCTTATATTACCAATACCAGTAATGGTGCTACCGTCATCTAATTCCAACAACGGAATCTCACCCTCATAGCCACTAATGGTTGATACATCAATCCATACATACTCTATGTTATTCTTTTCAAGAAGCATTTTTGCGATTGTGCAATCTGTACAAACATCATTACCATATAATCTCATACTATCATCAACTCATCTAACTGACACTAACGCTATTGAATATGATAAACTCATTACGCAGATGACCTACTACGCAAGTAGTTTATTAAATATATCTTCACTTGCCCAACCGTAGGCAAAGGCTGTCGCAAAAATATATATATACGACGTCGATGTCTCTTGGATGGGAAACGCTGGGAAGATTAATATTGCTGCAGCAGTCCCGATAACTACTACAATAATACAAGATGCAAGATACTTCAAATCAAACTTTAAAGTAGCCCCACCTTTTAATTTCTTCCAATATGGCAACGTCGTCCTCAATATGCACGCAAGTACAATGCCTACGAAGGCAACAATTTCTGGGCTTATGTTCATATTCTCAATACCTCAACTGCTTCACTTATATTAATCTTATATATCATGGTGTCCAACTTACTAAACCCTTACCTGCCACAGCAGGTATACGATACGTAACTGTAATATAAATCTGGGTACAACGTGTAGATGCTCCTGGAGCACCAAAAGATAATGCTTCAAGACTACTCTGCAGACTGTCAATATCGGACTTTGTCCAAGGAGAGGGCGGAAAAGTACTAGGGTCATTAGCCCAGTCCTTATAATAATTTACATAAGACCTAGTTAGAGATTCATCAGTAGATGCTGGATACCTAATCAAACCAATTTTTAACCCAATATTTACAGTATGTCCATGAAAACTTCCTTTCATCCTAGCAGTAACACGAACATTAGTAATAACAACTCCAGTCAAAACACCAGAAGTTGCATGATTAAACTCCTCTATCCAATCAATAACACCTGTATAAACGTAATTCAAGTCCTCATTTGGACTGCCAACAGGGTCATCAACCACCGACCAATGAGGGGGCGGGGGGTCAGGAGCAGGAAATACATACCACTCCTGAACAGTACCCTCAGCATTTGGAAGAAGATTAACAGTCGCCATTTTATTTGCCCAACCTATACAGATATAGTCTCATATCCAATTGTTATATTAATAGCTGCAAAAAGACCACCAATATAGTCATAATGAAGTGCATCGTTTTCAAGCAAATCCCAAGGACGCTTAAGGTTCTGAGCAACAGCTCCACCACTTGCTGCAAGACAAAACCGCCACTTTGCACTCACTCTATCTTCTATTTCAAAAGTTGTAACATTTGCTCCCTCATTATTTACATATATGTGATGAATCCTAAGAAAAAAGCCAGCTCCTGGAGAACTGATTATATCACCATCAAAAATTCCCATTAGAACGTGAATATAAGTAATACTATCCTCCTGGTTATCAATCTTTTCAAGAGCAGCCTTTACACCCGACATACCGAGAACTGTTATTGTTTCAGTAATAGTCCAACTCCTATCACGAGCATCGTAAGCTACGCCTGCGTCAGTCTTGAGAACTGCGTAAATCTCATCTTGTGCTTTAGCGAGATTTCTAATATCAAGGTCGGTAGCTGTAACTGTTACAGTATCCGTAATCTTCTTAATACCATCTGTATCTTTTATAGAATCAATCACAGTCTGTATTGTTGAAAAATCTTTAGTATTTGCCCCAAGAAGGGCATCACGAAATGCTGAAGTAGTTATATTTAAATTATCAGTATTTGTCTTAATACTTAATAAGTTACCATCTTCCTTTGCAGGATTTATGCGAACATCAAGAGAATCTAATATACCAACATTACCTGTAATGGTACGGTCTTTGGCAGCCTGAGTAACAGTAGCCTTCAACTTCGAAGGGTCAGACTGCTCAACAATAGTAGAAGGAGCTGTCGGAGATGGAGTATTTGTTACATGTAACTCATCCGCATCCTTTTGACGAACAGTTTTTTTGTTTTCATCTTTTGGCATAATTAAACACCAACAATATTCTTACAAATACCCTCCAAATAAATCTCTAATGTGCCTGCACCAACATCATTACTAATATCAAGAGATTCTACATCAAAATCCTTTTCAACAACCTCAGCCTCAGCAGCAACATCAACCCATTCACCATGATTGATACGATACTTATAGGCAGATGAACAAAGACTAAATCTAAAATGATTTATGCTTTCAACAAAAGTAGGAAACTCTACACTATGACAATCATGCTTTATAGTTAATGGAACTTCAACAGTTAAATAAAGGTCATTCTTCTTTTCAGGCTCTGGCTTAGGTATACGTCTAGCAACCTCTAAACCAACCTCCTCTGATACTATCAAATCGGAAACAAAACTCATACATACATCTCCATAACTTCAGTTATACGACCTGAATCATCACGGGTAATAGAAGTCATCTTTTTACCAATAATCTCTTTTATCATTATCCCAACAAAAATACCAACAACTGCACCGACAACTAGACCAACGACAAAACTGCAATTATCCATAACTCTAAAGCCTACCCTCTAAAATATCCTTCTCCAACTCTATAATATACTTCCTCAAATCATCTGACATGACAGGAGATTTTACCTTAACCTTGCAAATATCCATTATGTTATCTGCCACTAAGTCAAGTTGTTTTTTATCCATAATTACTTACCAAATACAATTCCTTTATGTTTACTACCACTTTTACCAATCTGCTTTACACCAATGACATCCCAATAATGCATCAAAGTATCTCTAACCCATTCCTCATTTACAGGGTCTTCAACAAGTTTTCTAGCCTCATGCTCATTACAAGCATCAACCCGAATATACTTATATGCACGAACCTCAACTTCAAATGCTTTTAAATCACTCATATTAACTACCTCTCTTCTTAAAAAGTATAAAACATAACCTGCCATCACATGATATACAAACAGGTTCATACCCCAGCGTAACCTCCTCATATATTATCTCATTTATGTAAGTATAATCTCCATACTCAACCTTAAAAACTGGATTACCTGAAGATACTTTCTTACCTAAATTAAATGTAATACCATTAACCATGCAACACCTTCCTTGGTTTAGCACCATAACTAAGATACTCCTCCATAGTAACATTAACACCAACCTTAATATCAGGAGGAATACACTGCAATAACTCAATGGAAATTGATTTAACGGACTTTATGTTTTTAGTCCAGACAATACCAACAAAAAAGAGAATGTTATATAAAACATCCTTAACCTTACAACGAAGTTGAACTTTATATTCTAAAAGCTCACGAGGATAACCAATAGTACGAACCTCACCGACATCAATAAAAGTAATACCAGGTGGGGGCTTTTCCTCCTTTGGCTCTTCAAGAATACCTGCAAACTTTGTTATATCAACACTATCAATAACAATGCTTTCTTCACCAGTCAGACCGAGATATTCCCAAACAACTGACTGTTGAAGAGAATCAATAGAAGAACTGAGAGCAGTTATCTCAGGTGACTCCATGTGGAATGCACCCCAATCAAAAATAACATGCACCATATAGGACACCGCCACCTAAAATAACCAAAGGAGGCAGCCTACTTATCTGCCTCCTTGACAGCTATCTCCTCCGCTTCAATGACTCTCCTCACCATCTCGGCATCATTCATACCGAAACCCTGAATAGTTTTAACAGCAGAAAGCAACTTAGAATACTCATCCTCTTCAAGAAGCAACTCGCCTTTAGATAAATCATGTTTCTTAATCTTATCGGCAATAGGCATACGATTATATACTTCTTGACCAGTAAGCTGCAAAGCAGAATGAAGAAGAACACCAACCAACATCTCCTTTACGTCATACTGAATATCACGCATCTCACCAGTAGGAGTCTTTATCTGAATTGGATAACTACTAACATCTATCTTACGCATAGTATCACACTAAAGAAAAGAAAAAAGAAAGTTGTTTATGCAGCAGTTGTTAATGCTGACCAGGTTGTACTTGCATCAGTATTGATATATGCCCTGTCGTTTGTTGTAGTACCGTCTGTTCTTAGATACAATGAACCTTTTGGTGCAGTCATTCCAGGAGCACCATTACCAGACATAATAACCATACCTTTCCTCATCTTAATCTCGTAGAACTTGTTAGCCATTGCTACAAGAGCACTTTCACTCTCAAATTCGAGACCATATACAACATTTGTAGGGGCTGCCAGTCCAGCAAACTCAATCCGTAAGCCAACTGCATCTGCTACAACATCAGTAGCAAGCCACTCTAACTTAATCTCAGCACCACGCATCAAAGTAATTGCAGAGTTACCCTTTCCCATAATATTAACTAGAGTTCCCAGCATGTATGTAATATCTAGATTATCTCCATTTGCAAGATACAGCTCCGAGCCACGAAGAGTCTTACCTGTTGAATCTACTGAAGCCATATATCTCTCATACCTTCCAGTAAAAGAACTTCCAACATTAGTCCAATCACTAACACTTGCACGAATCTCAATAAGTTGTGAGTATACATAGGTATCATCTATGTACAATTCAGTTCCAGCAATGCTTCCAGTCGCAACTCTACCATTCAAAACTAGAGTATCCGTAACTGCATCACCAAGTGTCAGTTCTGCTTGTGTTATTCCTACAGCTAAATTCGGAGAACCCTTAAAAGTGGGAGACCCCCAAATGTTCAAACCATCCTGCAGCCTATAACTATTCCAATCACTTCTTGTCGTCATACATTTCACATCCTTTTTTACTTTATATATTTATTTATTTTGCCTCCAAAATATTTATTTCTATGTAGTAATATATATGGAATATGGGTTTATAAATGTTTCGGTTGCATACTAAGTTAATCTTATTTTTGGAGAAATTACACTCAAAGACTCCTTACCAAACATAATAATAAAGTATCCTGCAAATGCAATAGTACCAATAAATATAACAAGCTTAACATATGGGTTTTCTGTCAATTCCTCGAGAAACTTCTCTTGGACAATACCTTTACCAAGTTTACCAAGTACGGCATCATTAACAAAATTCGACACAACCATCACCCAGCCAAGTCCTTCATCATCTTTAGTCGTAAAAGCTCTTCTAATCCCTTAACCTCAGCTTTTGCTGAAGGTCTAAACAAAAGAAAAAGTATAATAATAACAAATAATCCTGCACCACCAATAATAGCATACTGGTACATGGGCTCTAAACTATTCCACCACTCCATCAAATCAGCAAAGAAATCCTCTTGAGCAATAGACTTACCTAGTACAGCCTCACTAATAAAATTACTCATAATATCACCATTGTATAACCTCGGCTTAAGCCTCTGGTTTGGGTACAGGTGGAGGCATTGCCCTAGTTATAGCAGGCATGCCCCATTTAACAAATATATAAATTGCTGCAATTCCTGCAACACCTAATAAAATTGGTATCATGAAACCTGCAATCCCAGGTTCAGGCTTATCACCTCTATCAACAACCTCACTAGTTTCTGTATCATAAACAGCCCAAGAACCATCAGGATAAACAATCAATTTCTTTTTATCAGTAATCTCACGTTCCTGACCAGAAACACCACCAGGCAGCATCCATGCTAAAACAAGATTACGGATTTGACAGATAACAAAACCAACAGCCAAACTAATCACAAGAATAGCAGCAACCTTTGCAACTAAAGGCAACAAAAAAACAGGAATACCAATAGGCAGACCAACAGAACAAGTAGGACATTCACCTGCAGGACTTGAGACACTCATATACTCTACTCTAAAATTAGTACTTACCCATCTAGCCTTTGGAGGATATGCCTCATCAGTAACCTTAATACCTAAACCATCTGGGAGACGTGATGCTGGAATATCCGCCAAATTACTATAAACAGGAATTTGAGCAGTACCAATCTCACAGAAAACATCAGTATTATACATACTTATAGCCTCAATATCACTAGTTATGAAATCACTATCTCCAAGTACTGCAACACCACACGGAGAATACTGTCTATCTGCCTTTTTTATTTCCGCACCAATAACATTAGCATACATATACACTCACCTCAAAGATACAAAAACTGAGCATGAACTTTAATAAGCACATCGGAAAAGCTATTCCAAGGAAATCCTCTTGTACATTTACACCAAAACTCTATACCATCAACAGCCTCAGCTGTCATGAAAACAGAAAAGGGGTCGGTACGATAAGCAGGGTCTCCCCAAGTCCAGGGTAAACCTTCATGCTCTTCTTTATAGATACGCTTGAAACGTTTACCATCACGAATTAAATGAATCTCAACATGAGGGTCACAATCAACATTCATTTTATCTAACTTAAAGCCTATATCACCCATCAATTTATTACCAACCACTCTTTTTTCAAAGTCGAATCTTATTTGACGAACATGAGAACCTTCCCAATCAAGAAGTTCATTTGCAGTTCCATAACATTTATTATCCTTACACTTTGCACCAATACCACAATCTCTATCAGAAGTACATGGAACTTTATCCCAACAATAATATGGAGGGGCAAATGGGTCACATCTATTAACACCTGCACCTTCAACCAAACCACATATAATTAAACCAGTCATTGGGTCTTTTATGCAATCATAATGTGTTTCAGGAGGAGCCTCTGGAGTGCTATTACACTTATTATTATACCAATAACAACCTGCATTTATACACTCCGACTCAGTGGTAGCATCTTCACAAGTAAGGGTAGGAGGAACAACAGGATGTTCCTTAAGCCACCACCAAAGCACACCTGCTGTAACTACAGTACCACCAACAACAACCAAAGCCTTACCTACTGCACTCATGGCTACCTCTTAACTGCAAAAAATATTCCAATGGCTATAATGATACTACCAGCAACAGCAATAATTATAGGAACTATAGGTAGCTCATCTTCAGGTGGTACAAGACGACTATGACATGCACCATCATGCCAATAGCATCCAGCAGCAGTACAGGTACTCTCGGTTGTATAACCTGAACAAACTACCTCTGGAGGTGACTTATAACAAGCACCATCATGCCAATAACAACCTGCAGCAACACACTCAGACTCAGTAGTATAATCTTCACATTTTGCTGGGGGAACACCAGAAACAGGAACTCCAAAATCCTTTGTATCATCAACTACCTTACCAGAAACACCACTAGCCTCTATATAAGAACCATCAGGTTGCTTAACAAAAGTCATAACTTATTCACCTCAATTATTATGTTTCATGACCTGCCTCAGCACGACCATGAAAATCAGTAGTCTGAGTAATATGACACTTTAGAGCTGGAATTTCCCACGTCCTCCCACTACGAAGATGGAAACTTGCTGAACAAATGACACCTCCAGTATCCCTGTTCACTATTCTAAAGAAGAAATCATCCTCTCCTCCAGTGTTTTTTACAAGTGCCGCAAATGGAACATCAGTACCTGGCACAAAACTATCTGGAACTTCAAGCCTTGTAATACCTGCTTTACCTTCGACCACAGCAACAGGTATTGTAAACTCTTTTGCATCATCAACAAAAGGTATACCCCATATACCTCTATGACCAGCTTCTACTACTACATGCAAATCAGTGGTCTGTGTAATTAAAAATCCAATATGTCGTAGAGTGGTACTAGTACCAGAGAGAATATAAGTACCACCTCTAGAAAGAACCTCATTAGTATCTTTATTTATTATTGTATCAAAGAAATCATCATCTCCACCATCATTCCTTATAGTAACATTTATATTAAAGCGTACACCAGGCGTAAACTCATCTGGTGCTTCAATATTTGTAATTACTGCTTTACCCTCAGCCATATTTTCTACCTCCTATCTCCAATTATTATGTTTCATGACCCACCTCAATACGACCATGAAAATCAGTTTCCTGTGGCAAGGATACTGAAATAATCCATGTCCATGCCCCAGTACCATAACCCGTCAAATCTCTCCTATCTTCTTTAATGAGATTGCCTGTATCCTTATTGATAAGTCTGGCAAATATCCAATCCTGCCCTCCATCATTCCTTAGACGAACAACAATATCGAAAGACACATTAGGCGTAAAACTACTTGGTGAAACAACACTTGTAATAAATGCCTTACCTTCCTCTGGTGGAGGAGGGGGAGGGACATAAACAGGTATATTAAAATCCTTTGTATCATCAACAACCTTAGCACCTATAGCAGCTACCCGCCTATTTTCAAACAAATGTTCAAACATACTTAACACATCTCCATTTACTTATTCTTCTCCTTTTTACCACTACTAATATGACTTACTTGTTTATAAACCTTTGCATATAACAAAGAACCAACAGCAATAATGACACTACCTGTAGTAATTATAAGAAAACCAATAGGCTCACCAGAAAGATACTCGTAATAAATACCACTAGATACAACAGAAATACCAGCAATCTCAATCACACAAGCAGATAAATAACCCTTGTCCATTCTTATATCACATCCATCATCTTAGCCATAGTACCAGGATTAAGACCTGGTTTTCCTGCAGGTGGCGGTGGCTCAATATGACATGCATCACCGTACCAATAGCATCCAGCAGCAATACATGTACCCTCGGTTGTAAAATCTGAACAAGGACGCTGTTCAAAGAAATATGCATAAATACCACCATCATCAGCAGCTGCATAGATATAAGTACCATCACCCCAGATACCCCTATATATTCCTCCATCATCCTGAGTATCTAATAAAGTAAAACTAGTGCCATCAAAAATATAAGCACAAATACCATCTTCACGAAGGGCGATATAGATATAAACACCATCACCCCAGACATCTACATAATATCCGCCATCATCCCGAGTAGCTAATAAAGTAAAACTAGTGCCATCGAAGCTATAAGCACGGATACCATTAGCAAAATTGGCAGCATAAATGTAAGTACCATCACCCCAGACATTATAGTATGTTCCACCATCATCCAGAGTAGCCAATAAAGTAAAACTAGTACCATCAAAACTATAAGCACGAATACCATTTGTATAATTGGCAACATAGATGTAAGTACCATCACCCCAGACACCATAATATGTTCCACCATCAGTCTGAGTAGCTAATAAAGTAAAACTAGTGCCATCAAAACTATAAGCACGAATACCAGTTGAATGATTGGCAACATAGATGTAAGTACCATCACTCCAGACACCATAATAAAATCCGCCATCATTCTGAGCAGCTAATAAAGTAAAACTAGTGCCATCAAAACTATAAGCAACAATACCCATTTGATAATTGGCAACATAGATATAAGTACCATCACCCCACACATCCCTATAATATCCGTAGTCCACAGTCCTATGAGTATCTAATAAAGTAAAATTAGTACCATCAAAATTATAAGCACGAATACCAGTTGTACGATTGGCAACATAGATATAAGTACCATCACCCCAAACACTAAGATATTTGTCACCATCATCCTGAGTGTCTAACAAAATAAATCTTTCATATGCCATAATATCACGTAAAATAAACCCTTACTCCAATCTGAACATCATACAATTCAATACTAGCACCAGTAGTCGTTACCATACTAAACGCAGATTGAACAGTACAATTACCAGTTATGCCACTCTCAGAACCAGAAATATCACTATTACCAACATGAACATCACCGCCCTCTTTAGCATCAGCAGCGACAGCAGCTTCACCATCTTCAAGACCTATAGCAACAACATAGTCACCAGGGACAACCTTCTCCCTTGATATAATTATACCAGCAGTTATCTTATTATCTGCAGTACTTGTATCCTTCTTTGCACTATACTTAATAGTCAAAATGGCTCTTCTTACAACAGCATCACTAGGTAACCCTATAATAACAATATCAGGAAGACCTGTACCTGCAGGTAAAGTAATCAAACTATCAATATCACTCCAGAAATCCATATATTTAATAGGTTTAGGAGGAACAATTTGCATTACTTACCATCACCTTATAGATATTTATATAACATCATCTTGAAAATGAACAACGATATGTAACTTGGGGTCTAGCTGCAGCAACATCAGTAGCATCAATAGTCAACTTATCAATCCAAATATTGTCAGACCTATCAATAACAAGACGTTCACCACCGTCAATACGAATCTTCTCACTCTTACCTTTACCATCATCAATAATTATATGAATATCATCAGCAGAATCATTAATAAAATAACCAGACCTACCTACTCCACCAAGACCTTGTTCTGGGTCGTCCTTAATCAAAAGAGTTTCTACACCACCGCCAGCAATAGCACCATCAACAAAAAAAGGAACATGTTTATAAGGAATGTCAGGTACTGGTTCTATACCAGTTACAGCCCCAATCAACTCATTTAGCTTAGATATAAGCCTTGCATTGCCAGCACGATAATCCTCATTAAATTTTCTTAAAATATCATCGACACGAGTAAAATAATCAAGTATTTGCTCCCAAAATCCCATTCATGCCAACCCTGCCTGTACCTTACTAAACAAATCATTTGCACTAGCAAGAGATTCTTCATCTGAAGTAAGTGTTATACCCCAACGTATCTTCTCAGGGATAGTCAAAACATACATAGAATACTTGAACCTGACTCTCCAATCAGTAACACCACTACCATTCTCTAAATATATGGAAAGCTTGTCAACTGCAGGAATACCCATCTTCATAGAATAGGACAATGGAATATCAGGAGTCAAATCACCTGGAGTAGTATTATACACAAACGGAGGCATAGCAAAACAATTCAACTTGACATACTCATCATCAAGGTCACGGTCAATTACAATGAAGTTGTCTGTTACACCAGACTCATAGCCATCAACAGCAATTTCATCAAGTACAATATAACGATTCTTTGGAACAGTAATGGTCTCACCAACTTGAGGGTTATCATCAGAATCTGCTGTTATTTTCCTGGCAATTTGCTTGCGAGATACCAACATTGGTTTATAAACAGGAAGGTCATTACTTAAAATTCTATCTCTAAGGTTAAACTTATTATTTAGTGGGGTATCCTTATCTGTTAACGCAACACCATACAAAAGCTTTTCGATAATCGAAGGTTTAGAGACTCTGATTAAATATCGAATTGGATAATCACTGACACCTGCATCAGAAAGCAACTTCAAATACATAGTAGACTTTGCTGAAACAAAGACATCCTCATCCTTATCCAAATGATAACAACCATATGTCTCAGAATCAATAGTTCTAAAAGTACCATCGACATCTGTATAAAATGTAACATTAGTACTAGCCAAAAGACTAAAAGAAAGCAATGTTACAAGATACTCACCAGGAATCTTAGAAAACCTAGTAATAGACTCAATAGAATAAGGTGTACCACCTACAAGGTCAACAACACTTGCCCCAGGAATATCCTCTGGAGCATATCTAGCTAAAGACGGTCTTATTGTCATTTTACCACCAATTAAACTCTAAGGCACAGTGTAACTCGAAAAAATTAAAGAATGGGATTAAGAAAGCTCGAATTTCTTACCCCAAACACCGACTAGTAGAGTATTGATAGCAACTGGCGTACCAGTATCCTTGACCTTTAGTATAGCCTTCTCATCATGTAATAGAAGATTATACTTTTTAAGTGGTTGCTCTGTATCAAAGTTTGAAAATGGCAACTCGTTGGTGAATTGTCGTATATCAAAGTGGTCTCTTGGATATTCCAAGTCAGCAATCTCAACCCAAAGCTCCTTTGAATTGGCAACCTCATTTGCAGCCAGATGAGTTATAAGCAATGCCTCAGTTCTATCTAAATCCCACTTCATATCTTCCCAAGCTTTATCTACATTCTGTTCATCAAGAGAATAATTATACTCTTGATTTGCAGTTGTTGCCTGAGCATTCCAAGCAAATGCAACATATGGCAAGATACGAGGCTTCGGTGCTTTTATTGCTCCACCTGACATCTCTGTCAAATTAGCTATAGAACACCCAACAGGTCTATTTATAACAACCGACTTGTTTCGCTGAACATCAAAGAACGTAGCAGGAACTGGATTAAACATGCTACCAAGCAAACGTACAACCGCAGCATCCTCCTTAAAGTAATCACCGAATAACTTTACTTTATAATCACCTGTAATACCACCCTGTCCACCAATACATCTGACTTGCAACTTGGTTTTACCCTTCAAACAAGTATTCTCAATCGGATTATTTGAATTATGTATACCAAGAGGAATACCAATCCACTTTGAATTACCCATATATGGAGGGTAATTCGAAGAATGCAGATGTATCAAATCAATGCTTTCACCGTCAATAACAATCTGTACCGTAAGATTTTCAAGAGCCCCTCCTACACTAAATGGGGGATAAATCCATACTTGGTCTACTTGGAAACCTTCATCAGTACCAAACGTCTCAACAGTAGATGTATCAACAGCATCCTCTGACAGTGCTGAGGTACGGTCATGCTCTAATAATAGTCCATAATCTAATCTATCACTCATGCATCATCACCTCTAAACACTAGTTATTACTTTGTTCATTGCCCCAATAGCAGGAGCAGACGCTTTGTTCACCTTCACCGTTATGCCCTTCGTACTTGTAGGACTGATAAAGCCTAGCAATCCTGGAGCAGTAAGCTGACTTATTATGTCACCCATTGCAGAAGCAAGAGCACCAATAACTGCACCGTTCAAAACGACTCTCGTTATTCCACTTGTCCTTCTTGCAATAACAAAAACCACAAGCGACAGTATAGCCTTACCTGTTATCTTTCCTGCAACATCTGCCCAACCTTCCTCTAAGTTGAAATACTCTGACATTGCAGTGCCGAGCCATTCCCCAACAGCTATACCAGCAACAACGCCAATAGCAGTAGCACCAGTATCAGCACTAGCCCACTCACGAATCACAGTACCCATCGGAACACGTTCAGGAGTAGGCAGAACCATCATACCTTTCATCATTCACATCACCTCGCAGATACGCCTATTTTGCTGGCGGAGTTGGAACAGGAACTCTTCTTCGAGCTACAAGCCAAGGTCTCTTCGGAGCACTAGTTGTAATCAAAGTCACGGGTCGAGCTGCTTCTTCCATCATTGCATAACACTTCAATGGCATCGTAACTATCTCACCATTTGGATACTGTACAAGAGCAATGCCCTTCTCAGTATGCTTTATGGATATGTCACGAGCTCTTGAGATACCTGCAGCAACACCTGGATTAACAGCCTTGATGTTTGCTATTCCCTTTATACCTTTCCACGGAACTGACCTGCCTAAATAACGGACTACCTCACCTTCTGGAGCACCAAAAGGAGTGACACCCGTTCTTATTCGGCTATCCATTGCTACTTCTAGCAAATCCTTAGCCGAAAATTCTTTTTTATATATTTTCATGCCT
>Ga0114920_10000542_pt1 | contig 16340 bp, 13 predicted proteins | sample ChitaG_FD_88683 | JGI IMG/M metagenome (GOLD analysis project Ga0114920, IMG submission 88683) | Deep subsurface microbial communities from South Pacific Ocean to uncover new lineages of life (NeLLi) - Chile_00310 metaG | ecosystem: Environmental > Aquatic > Marine > Oceanic > Sediment ... | reverse complement strand
GCTTGAGTCCCTTTTTGATTATAAGTATTACCTTCGCTATGTGGACGAGATTTTTCGACGGTTGGGGCTTACCGAAGCCCAATGGGGAGAAAAACCGGATAGGGCCGGGCCTAGCCAACTAGCCCCCAGAACCATATAAAAGGAGAAGGGATGAAGACAGCCAAAGAGTATCTTGACAGCATAAAAGAAATAAATTTTGAGATTTACCTCTTTGGGGAGCGGATTCGAGAGCATTGGGAAAACCCCTTCATTAAACCGACCAGGAATTGTGTTGCCTCAACATACGAACTTGCCGAAAAACCAGAATATGAAGCACTGCTCACCGCTACCTCACACCTCTCAGGAAAGAAAATCAATCGTTTCTGTCATATTCACCAGAGCATTGATGACCTGGTCAAAAAATCGAAGATGGAAAGAGTGCTTGGTGCCTATACTGGCTCCTGCTTCCAGCGCTGCGTTGGCATGGATAGCTTAAATGCCCTGTCAATGGTAACCTATGATATCGACCAGAAATACGGAACCGAATACAACAAGCGGTTCTTAAAGTTCCTTAGGTATGTACAGGATGAAGACCTCGTCTGTGATGGTGCCATGACCGACGCCAAGGCTGATAGAAGTCTTCGCCCCTCCGAGCAGGCTGACCCAGACCAGTACCTGCATGTAGTGGGGGAAAAACCGGATGGCATTATAGCTAGAGGCGCCAAGCTTCACCAGACCGGGGCGGTAAATTCGCATGAGATAATCGTGATGCCGACCCGGACGATGCGAGAGGATGACAAAGACTACGCCATCTCCTTTGCCGTACCCAGTGACACTAAAGGTATCATCTACATCTATGGCAGGCAATCAAGCGATACCCGAAAGGCGGAAGGTGGCGATATAGACACCGGTAATATCATGTACGGCGGACAGGAGTGCATGGTTGTTTTTGAGGATGTATTCGTCCCCTGGGACCGCATTTTCATGTACAAGGAATGGGATTTTGCCGGTGACCTGGTAGAGAAGTTTGCCTCCTATCACCGCCAGAGCTACGCCTGCAAAGCCGGGATTGGTGACGCCCTTATCGGCGCCACACAGCTAATTGCTGAATACCAGGGTACTGCCGCGGCTTCCCACATTAAGGACAGAATCCTGGAAATGATTCACCTCAATGAGACCATACACTGCTGCAGCCTTGCCTGCGCTCATGAGGGGCATAAGGAGCATTCGGGAACCTATTATGTTAATCCTCTATGGGCGAATGTGACCAAACTACACGTGACCAGACACCCCTATGAAATTGCCAGGCTGGCCCAGGAGATCGCCGGTGGCATAATGGTCACCATGCCCTCGGAAAGGGACTTCAAAGACCCGAATATAGGTAAGTATGTGAGTAAATACCTGAAGGGCGTAGAGGGTGTTCCCATAGAGAACCGTGTCCGAATCCTGAGGCTGATTGAGAATATCACCTTGGGCATGGGGGCGGTGTGTTACCTGACTGAATCAATGCATGGTGCCGGCTCGCCTCAAGCCCAGAAGATTATGATTGGCAGAACCTCCAATATAGATAGAATGAAGGATGCCGCCAAGAGACTCTGCGGCATCAAAGACTAGTTGTTTTTAGCCACCACCAGAGTGTATAATGATTTACAAATTTGGTCAGGAGGAAGCTTATGGACTTTGAGTTAACCGAAGAGCAAAAGATGCTACAGACAATGACAAGGGATTTTGCCCAGGATGAGCTTGAGCCGATTGCTGATGAACTGGACCAGAAAAATGAATTCCCCCATCAGAACTTCAAACGGATGGCTGAACTGGGGCTTACGGGGATGATTATCCCCACCGAGTACGGAGGGAGTGGCTCTGACCACCTTTCTCTGGCAATTGCTGTCGAAGAAATCTCTAAGGCCTGCGCCTCAACCGGGGATGTCTTGAGTGCTCATCTGGTTATTTGCAGTTACACCATCAACATCTTTGGCAATGAAGAGCAAAAGAAAAAATACCTGCCCCCCCTGGCCAAAGGGGAAAAGGTTGGCAGCTTTGCTGTAACCGAACCGGAGGCCGGCAGTGATATCAGTCGCATCAAGACAACAGCAGTAAGGGATGGCGATGACTATATCTTAAACGGGCAAAAGGTATTCATCACCAATGGCGATGTCTGCGATGTTGTCGTCGTCTTTGCCGGTATTCCCGAATTAGCGCCAAGAGGGATGACCGCCTTTATCGTGGAGAAGGGAATGCCCGGCTTTACCAAGGGCAAGAAATTTGACAAGGTGGGCATGCGCGCTGGCAGTACTGCTGAACTCCTCTTTGATGACTGCCGCGTGCCAGCAGCCAATCGTCTGAGTGAGGAGGGCAGGGGTATGAAAATAGCCCTCGGCTCCCTTGACTACGGGCGAATCCATGTTGCCGCCCAGGGTCTGGGCATCGCTCAGGCAGCTCTGGAAAAATCAGTCGCCTACTCCAAGGAACGGGTACAATTCGGTGCTCCTATCTGCCAGAATCAAGCCATTGCCTGGAAACTGGCAGATATGGCTACCGAGATTGAGGCAGCAAGGCTGCTTGTCTACAAAGCTGCATATCTTGCTGATCATGGTCAGTCCTTCGGCAAGAATGCCGCCATGGCCAAGTTATACGCCACCGAACTAGCGATGAGATCTGCCCATCAGGGCATCCAGATATTTGGTGGTTATGGATATATGATGGACTCCCCCATGCAGCGCTACTTCCGCGATGCTAAGCTGACTGAAATCTACGAAGGGACATCAGAAATCCAGCGCCTGGTAATTTCTAGAGCCGTCCTTGGCTAGGTAGATGATGAGTGACCATCAGGTAGTTGCAAAGACAGACCTTAAGCTACCATTATTCCTTCGCGGCAAGGTGCGGGATACCTACAACCTAGGTAAACTGCTGCTCATCATTGCCACTGACCGAATCTCAGCCTTTGACATAGTTCTGCCTTCTGGCATCCCTGCCAAAGGTTTAGTCTTAAATGAGCTCTCTGCCTTCTGGTTTGAGAAAACCAAAAATATACTGCCCAACCACTTGGTAGAAGCCATTGCAGAGGTTCAAAATCTTGACCGCTATCTACCCCCCTCAAGCCGTTTCCCCTACCCTTCTTACCTTTCAGGACGGTCAATGATTGTTAAAAAAGTAGAGCGTATCCCTGTTGAGTGCGTGGTGCGAGGTTACCTTTCAGGCTCAGCTTGGGCAGAATATCAAAAAGAGGGCACCGTCTCTGGACTTGCCTTGCCCAAAGGCTTAAAACAAAGCCAGGAGCTACCCCAACCACTTTTTACCCCCACCACCAAGGCGCAGACCGGGCACGACCTGCCCCTGGAGATGGAAGAGGTAGAAAAGCTGGTCGGCAGCTCTTTAGCCAAAGAGATAAAAACAAAAAGCCTTGAGATCTACAGCTTTGCCCGGGAATATGCCAGAGCCAGAGGTATTATCGTTGCCGATACCAAATTTGAATTTGGCCTTGATGGCGGGAGTCTCATCCTCATTGATGAACTCTTAACCCCGGACTCAAGCCGCTTCTGGGATAGCGAGCTATATCAAGTTGGTGAGCCTCAGGATAGCTATGATAAGCAGCCGGTCCGCGACTGGCTTACTGCCTCTGGCTGGAACAAGGAGCCACCGGCACCACCCCTTTCCCCAGAAGTCATCAAGGACACCACCAGAAGATACCTCAAGGTGTATGAGAGGCTAACCGGGAGGAAATTATCCAGTGCTCCCTCAATCCTATAACAGTTCCTTGGTGCTGGGCAGTTCCCCCGAAATCCGCTCATCAATCCTGGTGGCTGCATCAACGGCTCGCCCTAAAGCTTTAAAGAGTGCTTCTGCTTTATGATGGTCGTTTAAGCCGTATAAGACTTTGGCGTGGAGATTGAGTCTGGCTTCAGAGGCAAATGACTCAAGAAAATGGCGGATAAGGTCGGTGGAAAGAGAAGAGATATCTTTATCCTTAAAATTAAGCTCCAGCACCGTATATCCCCGACCACTGATGTCAAGAGCCACCTGAACTAAGACATCATCCATTGGCACCAGGGCGCTTCCCATACGGACAATACCCCTCTTCTCCCCCAGGGCTTGAGATAAAGCCTTGCCCAAAGAGATGCCAACATCCTCTACCAGGTGATGCTGGTCACTACCGGTGGCGGAAATCTTTAGGTCAAATACCCCGTGCTGGGCAAACTGGGAGAGCAGGTGGTCGAACATCCTGATACCGGTAATCGTCTCCCATTTGCCGCTACCATCAAGGTTAAACTCAAGGGTAATATTAGTTTCCTTGGTCTCCCGTTTAACTACTGAAAGCCTCTTTGACATTTATTCCTCTCCCAACTGTTTTAGTGCCCTAATTAGGGCATCGGTGTGCTCCGGCTTACCCACACTGATGCGGATAAAATTCTCAAGATGAGGTGTATCAAAGCAGCGAACCAGTATACCCCTATCCTGTAATTTCTGATAGAGCTTTTTCGCCTCACCATCTGCAACCTCGCATAAAATAAAGTTAGCCCGTGACGGTAAAGGTCTTAGGAATTTTAAGCCTTGTAATTCCTTAAAAAGTCTCTCTCGTTCATCAATTATGGCCTTAATTCTGCCCTTCAAATAATCAATATCCCCAAGCGACTCCCGCACCGCCACCAGGGCTGCCACATTCACATTATACGGAAGTTTAATCTTTAAAAGCCAGTCGGCAATTTTAGGTGGGAAGATACCATAGCCAACCCGAAGTCCAGCCAGCCCAGCCCACTTGCTAAAAGTCCTGAGCACCATCAAATTCTGATACTGGCTTAAGAAAGGCAGCACCGTTTCCCCACTGAACTCGTAGTAGGCTTCGTCCACCACCACCGCAAGCCCGCTATCTAGTATCTTCAGGATATCTTCTCGAGGCGTCAGTGTCCCGGTAGGGTTATTGGGGTTGGACAGGAATATCAGTTTGGTCTTACTGCCTATCGCCGCTCCTACAGCACTTACATCCACAGCAAAGTCTTTATCACGTGGTACCTGAACCAGGGTGCCATTTGAAATTCCGGTTTCAAAACGGTAGAGGTCAAAGGTAGGCGGGCAGTTTATCACCTCATCACCCGGCTCAACAAAGAGACGCAGAATAAGGTCAATAAGGTCACCACTGCCACTGCCGGCGACAATATTTTCGGCACCAATACCGGTATAGCCCGCAAGCAGCTGCCTTAGCTCGGTTTGCCCAGCATCAGGATAAACACTGAAATTGGGATAAGAAGCCAAAGCCTGCTTAACCTTAGGCGAACAGCCATAGGGATTCTCATTGGCATCCAGTTTGATAATACTTTCTGCTGGAACCTCAACCTTCCCCTTCAAAGTATCTGGAGACTTATGGGGGCTATAGCTGCCTAAAGAAGCCAGGGCCGACCGAATTAACCCCTCAATTCCTTTACCCTCAGCCATTGCTCACTAACCTAAATAAAACATTTAATCATTTTATTTTTTAAGCCGTTTCTCTATTGCCCGGGCATGGGCATCAAACCCTTCAGCCTTGGCAATGGTTACTGCCGCCTGAGCCAGTTTCTCAAAGCTAGCCTCGTCCACACTAACCGTATTGATAAACTTTATAAAATCGCAGATATTAAGCGGTGAACTAAACCGTGCTGTCCCTCCGGTGGGCAAGACATGGCTTGGTCCAGCCACATAGTCGCCCAGAACCACTGTTGCCCTTTTCCCTAGGAAGACACAGCCGGCATTACTCACCTTATCAAGGTATTTATCTGCCCCTTCTAGCATAAGGCACAGGTGTTCCGGGGCATAGAGGTTAGCCAGCTTTAGCGCCTCCTTAATACTATCAACTACTGCTATCACCCCGCTAGCTTGCAAAGACTGCCCAGCTATAGCCTGGCGGCTTAAACCCTTAAGCTGCCTTGTAACCTCTTTTTGAACCTCCTCTGCCAGTTTTCTTGAGGTAGTCACCAGAATTGCCGAGGCCAAGGGGTCATGCTCCGCCTGAGCTAGAAGTTCAGCGGCACAGTACTCGGGACTTGCCGTTTCATCAGCGATAACAAGTACTTCACTCGGCCCCTGAAGCCCATCAATATCGACCACACCATAGACGAGCTTCTTTGCCAAGACGACAAAGATGTTACCCGGACCGCAAATTTTATCTACCTTAGGGATAGACTCACTACCATAGGCTAGGGCAGCGATTGCCCCAGCCCCACCGACAGCAAAAATACGGTCAACACCGGCAATATCTGAAGCCACCAAAGTTACCGGAGAAACCCCACCGCTTGCCTTTGGCGGTGTGGTTAGAATAATCTCCCTCACCCCGGCAACCCTAGCCGGGATAGCTGTCATCAGTACCGTTGACGGATAAGAAGCAGTACCGCCGGGAACATAAATGCCAATACGCTCCAGCGGGCGGATTAGTTGACCCGAGCCCGGTTTTTTAATCTCCCGCCAGATATTATCCCTCTGCAAAGCATGAAAGGTGCCTATTTGCTCAGCGGCTAGCTTAAGCGCTGCTATCAGTTCTTGGCTAACCTCCCCTGAGGCACGTTTTATCTCATCTTTGGTTACCTCAAGCCGGCTAAGCTTAACCCCGTCAATTTTTAAGCTATAGTCCAGAAGCGCCGTATCCCCCCTCAAGCGCACCTCCTCAACAATCTGCCTTACCGCCTCCTCAGGCTCAAGTTCAGCCCCAAATATCTTCTTTATTCCCTCTCTTAAGGCTGGTGAGACTGGATAAGACTCGGTTGGCTCCTCTCTTGATAGTACCGCTTTAGCTCGGTTAAAACCCTTAATAACCCTCAATTTTAAATAGCCTCCACTGTCTGCCTCAGAGTTTCAATAATAAAGTTTACCCTCTTTGCCTTATTGGGGCTTGGCAGGCTACTGCCAATAAGGCAAGCCGTTGATTGGAAAAGGGTAGCCAAAATCTTTAGATTATGCTTGACTATGGTTCGACCGGTCTGGGTATTCTCAATTAATAGGTCGGCATCTTCGGGTAGAAATGCTTCGCTTGCCCCCCAGGTTGGAATCACCCGGTACATACCAAGGTGATTGTCCCTGGCATATTTATCCGCTATATTCACATACTCTGAAGCCACCCTCAACGGCACCGAACGCTCAGCAGCAAGACGCCTTAGGTCATTAATATCGCCCAGCGGTAAATCCCGGCTTACCACAGCTACAATTTTGACCCTGCCCATTTTAAGGTCTAAAAGCTCCCTTACCGGACTTGACGGAAACTGATAGAGATGGTCCATAAGCCAGTCCCGACCAGTAATAGCCAGATCAAAATTGCCATTAGCCACCTGAAGTGGCATATCCTGAGGTCTAATCACCTTAATTTTAACCCCGGCTAGCTTAGCCGTTGGTCGCCGATTGCCTATTGCTGAGGGGTAATCGTCAATCTCAATACCAGCTTTTGAGAGCAGCTCAGCCGTTGGTAACTGCTGATGCCCATCGGGTAAAGCCAGCCACACCGTATCCCCAGTCACTTCACCATAATCATATCCGCCAGTCATCTCTGTCATTAGTGCTTTATCAGCATTGGCAGGCTCCTTGTAGGTATCCAGGCTCTCATAAAGAGTAGCCAGTATATCGCCCACATCCTTACTTTCCCAGCTACTTTTATTGGCGATGAGGTAAGCAGAAAAGCTGAGGACTTCAGTTAGCGGCATCAGGGCGTAGTTAAAGTTCTCCCCCCTCCCTGCGGGAACCAGTGCCAAATCAGCGCTTTCCGGGGGGTAGACCTCAGCCGCCCCCCAGAGGGGGAAGATACTAAATTGCCGCAAGCGGTATCGGGAAGCAAAAGACTCAGCCAGATTGGGATACTCGCTGGCAATTCGGATAATACCCGACTTTGCCTTAAGTTCCTCAATGGTGGATACCCCTGCCGAGCGGCTAGCCACTATATATAAGACACCAGCTCCATGGCCTAGATTTTTGACCTTAACCAAGGCACTGCTGGAATACTTGACCAGAAGCTCCTCAACCCAATCCAGCCCGCAAATGCCCAAATCATAGTTCCCCACCGCCACCTGAATCGGGACGTCCTTCTCCTGAAAAACCTTTAAGAAAAGACCAGAAAACCTCCGGGAAGTAAGACGGTATAAGCGAGTATCTTTATAGTATCCCTTTAGCCCCCAGCCAGCCTCATCAAGCAATGCCGCCGTCTTACTTAAGAGGCGACCCTTAGGCAGTGCTATCTTTATCTCCACCTTGCTCTCCCAATAATGCCAAGACTTTGTCCCAGGCTTGCATCTTCAAGCTGCGGCCACTTTTATGGTCAGTCAAAATAAACTGGGGCGCTTTCTCCTTTACATCAAGCGTCCACCTAAAGCCGGCTACTTCTTCAACACCCAAGTTAATTTGAGCTACATACCCGCCTTGACGCAGACGACTGGCAATACCAAAACCCTCCTCTACTGCTTTCGGCCTATCTAATTTAGTCCTAACCAGAATCTTCTGCCCCTTAGCTTGAGATGAACTTTCTGGCTTAATTAAATTCATCAGACGGTCAAGGTAAAGGGCAAAACCCGAGGCAGGGATGTTTTTGCCACCCATTAAAGGGATTAAAAGATCATATCTACCACCGCCACCTATCTTCTCCTCCCCCATAAAGAACTGGAAGATAATACCGGTATAGTATTCAAAGCCTCGGCTTGAAGTTATGTCAATCTGGTAACTACAACCCAGAACTTCCAATAAGTTAACAATATTGATAAAATCATCCAGGGGCTTCTCAAGCCCGGGTAAATTATAACTCAACTGAAGCCTAAGGTTTTTTAAAAACCCAGACGACTTGCCCTTTAACTTGAGCAAAGAATCTAAAGCTATTTTTGGCTCCTTACCCTTAGGCTTGACTCTACTAAGTGCCTTACTGTCACCATCTAAAATGCGGTCAAATATTTCATCCCGCTCTTTTGGACTCAGCCCAAGTTCTAAAAGCATTGCCCTGATTAAGCCAGCATGTGATAGTTTAAGCTCCGCCTTGCTAATCCCCAGCTTCCTTAAAACCTCTTGCGCCAGCATTACTAGTTCCACGTCGGCTAAAGCGCCGTTTACACCCATAAGCTCAGCACCGCACTGCCAATTTTCCCTAGACTTTTCCCCTGTCTCTTCAAAGATAAAGGCGTTAGAGACATAAAAGAGCTTGGCTAGCTTTTGCTCTTCCATACTATCAATATAAAGCCGGGCAATGGGGATAGTATTATCAGGTCTTAACACCACCCTCTCTCCACTCCAGCCATCCCAGTCAAGGAAAGAGTACACCCTGCCTAACATCGCCGGCGTAAGCGTCCCGGTTGAGGTGAATAAGTGCAGATACTCAAGTGTCGGGGTTTTAACCTCTTCATACCCCCATTTAAGGCACGAGTCTCTAAACGCCCCCTCAATCAGGCGAAACTTTTTCATTTCCTCCGGGGATAAATCCCGCATCCCCTTACATCTCTGGACCCTCATTGGTTTTTACCTTTTAATAATTATAAACAGTGGCTAAATTCTACCTTAAATTTGCCCCGCTATTCAACTTCATTGCAATAAACTCACAGTCAATATATAATGTCTTACTACATGGAATAAGGCAGGCTATGCTAAGAACAATACGCGCTCTCCTTTTAGGATTACTAATTCTTATCTCCATTGCTATTGCGGCTGGGGCATCAAGCAGTCAAATTAATGTGCTTCATGCCAAAGGAACCATTAACCCGGTTCTGGTTACCTATATTGAGCGCGGTATTGAAGAGGCTGAGGCAGACAACGCTTTAGCCTTAATTATAAAGCTAGATACACCCGGTGGTTTAGACACCTCAATGCGTGACATTATCCAACTGATGGATAATGCCAAAGTCCCCATTGTAGTTTATGTACCCCCCGGGGCTCGAGCGGCATCAGCGGGGTTTTTCATTACCATCGCCGCTGATATTGCCGCCATGGCATCGGATACCGCTATCGGTGCCGCCCACCCGGTAGCCATCGGCACTGAGGGTGAAGCCCAAATGTCAGAGGCTATGGAAGAGAAGGTGGTTAATGATGCTGTAGCCTACGCCAGGGCCATTGCTGAAACCCACGGGCGCAATGTAGACTGGGCAGAAAAAGCAGTTAGAAAAGCGGCCTCAGTCCCAGCCAGTGAAGCTTTAGAGCTTAATGTCATTGATATTATTGCCGCTGACCTTGATGACCTTGTCTCCCAGCTTAATGGCTGGAAAGCAACCATACTGGGAGGGGAGGAGGTCACCCTTAATACCCAGGGGGCTAGCATTAACCACGTCAAGATGACCGTCATTGAGGGCTTCCTCTATGCTATTGCTGACCCCAATATTGCCTACATACTATTAAGCCTGGCTATGCTTGGCATCTTCTTTGAACTTTCTAACCCCGGACTCATCTTCCCCGGTGTCGTCGGTGGCGTCTGTCTGCTTCTGGCCTTCTACTCATTGGGGATGCTACCGGTAAATTATGCCGGGGTTCTACTTATTATCTTGGCCTTCGGTCTCTTTGTCGCCGAGGTATTCACCACCACCTTCGGTCTATTTACTGCAGGGGGTATAACCTCACTTGTTATCGGCTCCCTAATCTTATTTAGTGGGAGGTCTCCATTGTTTCAGATAAGTCCTTGGCTGATTGCCCTAGTTACCATCTTTATCACTGCTTTCTTTGCCTTCGCTATTAACCGCATCATCAGCGCCCACCGTCGCCAGCCATCTACCGGCGGGGAGGAACTGCTAGGGAAGGTGGCTAAAGTCAGGGAAACCTTAGACCCTGAAGGGACAATATTTCTCAAGGGAGAACGCTGGTCGGCAACAACAGAGACAGGCCGGGTAGAACCCGGGGAGGAGGTGATTATAACCAAGGTCGATGGCTTAAAGCTTACAGTAGCCAAAAAGAGGAAACAAGCAAGGAGGTAAGAAAATGAATCTAGTTGTTTTAGGCATAGTTGTTCTTTTTGCCCTGATACTTATCCCGATGACAGTAAAGATTATCCAAGAATATGAGAGGGGGGTTGTCTTCCGCCTGGGGCGACTGGTTGTGGAGAAGGGTAAAAAGCCCGGCCTGATGCTGATCATTCCCTTTATTGACCGGATGATAAAGGTAGACCTGCGAGTGGTAACCATGGATGTCCCCTCCCAGGAGGTAATCACCAAGGACAATGTTACCGTCAGGGTAAACGCCGTGGTCTACTTCAGGGTGGTTGACGCTCAGCAAGCGGTAATCAAGGTTTTAGACCACATCAGAGCCACCTCACAGATATCCCAAACGACACTGCGCAATATCCTGGGGCAATCTGAACTCGATGAACTTCTGACTGAAAGAGACAAGCTCAACCAGATGCTGCAGAAGATAATTGATGAACAAACCGACCCCTGGGGGGTAAAAGTCACTACCGTTGAGATTAAAGAGGTTGAACTGGCGGAAGAGATGAAGCGGTCAATGGCAGCCCAGGCTGAGGCAGAAAGAACAAGACGAGCCAAAATCATCCACGCCGACGGTGAATTTCAGGCCTCAAAGAGACTGCATGAAGCCGGTGTTATACTCGCCCAGGAGCCAACAGCGCTACAGCTTCGTTACCTGGCAACGCTCACCGAAATTGCCTCCGAGAAAAATAGCACCCTAATCTTCCCCGTCCCCATAGACCTTATCCGCATGTTTATGGAAAATAGAGGCGGTGGGCAGTTGAAAAGCGGTAAATAACAAAAGGGGTTAAGAAAAGGGCCTGTTTAAATTAAGGGGTAAATCCCGAGCCTACTTTAAAGTGGGCTCGGGGAATGCTCTTACTCATGCAGGCTGACATCCCCGGCTACAATCTTAACCAGGCTACCATCACTCTGGCGCAGCATAAGACTACCATCACTTGCCACCGATTCAGCGATGCCCTGATAGGTATTCTGGTCTGACTTTACCCCAACCCTCCTACCCAGGGTGGCTAACCGGCTCCGCCACTCTTCAAAGATAGGCCCTCCCCTCTTAAGGGCAAGGTATAACCCTTCTACCTCAACCAGCAGCTTTCGTATTAGGCTCAAGCGCGATACCCCCCTGCCCAGCTCATCAGAGAGGCTGGTGGCAATAGACTCAAGCTGAGAGAATTCGGAAGCCTTGAAATTAACATTTATCCCGATACCAAGGATAGCGTAATCGGCAGTTTTTTGCCGCATACCGCTTTCGATTAGAATCCCACACACCTTCTTGCCACCAATCAGGACATCATTAGGCCATTTTATCTCCGTCTTTAAGGGGGTAACCCCCTCAATACTACGAACCACCGCCAGGCAAGCTACCATAATCAGGGAAGGCAGATAAGAAATACTGGGACGGAGAATAATGGATAAGGCAAGGCTACCCTTTGGCGATAGCCAGGTACGTTTCATTCGCCCCCTTCCCCCTGTTTGCTCATCAGCAATAATAACGGTGCCCTCTCCAGCTCCCTTTTGTGCCTCAAGCTTGGCTACCTCCATTGTTGAAGGCAGCACCGGGTAGTAGATAACCCTCTGCCCAACAAAACGGGTCCCCAAATTACGAATAATAGAGAACTCGGATAAACCAGTTTCTGCCATTTAAACCCTCCTCAAACCAAAAGGCACTCGCGATAACAGACCATAATCCATGATACTTTCTCATTATACTATCTAATTATACTATCTAAATTAAAACTGCAAAATTACCCTGCCAAAGCTAAACTTGCTTGACTTCTTACCCAGTGTGGACTATACTACAGTGGCACCGGAAATACTGGTGAGGCCCGAGCACTCCAAAGAGAGTCTCGGCCTTAATTGTGGTTTAAAATAAAGGTCCCAATGAAGGTTGGTATCAGTGGCAAGGGGGGAGTAGGGAAAACCCTACTGGCATCCCTTTTAGCCAAGGCATTCGCTGAGGCAGGCTATGCTGTTTTAGCTATTGATGCTGACCCCAATGCCAACCTGGCCGCTACCCTTGGTTTCCCCCACCCAGAAAAGATAACCCCGATCTCTGAAATGAGCCAGCTTATTGAAGAAAGAACCGGGGTACGCCCCGGTGAGACAGCACCCTACTTCAAGCTAAACCCTAAAGTCAGCGACTTACCCGAAAAATACAGCCAGAAATTAGACGCAATCAGGTTAATGGTGATGGGACGAGCCAAAAGGGGTGGTACTGGCTGTTACTGTCCGGAAAATGCCCTCTTAAGAGCCCTGGTGACCCATTTGCTACTTCAAAGGGACGAGGTAATTATTTTGGATATGGAGGCAGGGATAGAACATCTAGGACGGGCAACGGCTGGGGCAGTAGATAAGCTGATTGTGGTCGTTGAACCGGGAAGACGCAGCATTGAGACCGCCTATACCATCAAGAAACTGGCTGCAGATATTGGCTTAGAAAAAGTGGTAGCGGTAGGAAACAAGATAAGAAGCCAAGCCGATAGGAATTTCCTAACCGGCATGATGCCCGACTTTAAGTTTCTAGGCTTTATCCCCTTCAAGCAGGCTATTGTAGATGCTGACCTTAAAGGCAAGTCCGTTTTAAACTCAAGCCCGGAGCTAAGCAGAGCCGTAAAAGAGATCTTTAAAACGCTGCTTGAACCAAGAAAGGCAGCAGAACAAGCCAAGAAAAAGATATAAAAAGAGTAAATTAATAAAAAGGAGGTTTCTGTGGCTTACGACGCGGTTAAGATGAAGGATTGGCAGATTGCCGAAGCGGCTGAAGCAAACATGCCAACCCCGGAGGAGTGGCGGGAGAGGCTGAAGTTAGAGAAGGATGAAATCCTCCCTTATGGGAGGATATGCAAGCTTGATTTCTTGAAGATTATTGAGCGCCTAAAAGATAAGCCAGACGGCAAGTATATTGAGGTGACGGCGATAACACCCACTCCACTGGGTGAGGGAAAGACGACGACCGCAATGGGTATCCTGGAAGGTATGGGTAAACGGGGACTAAATGTAGGTGGCTGCATCCGCCAGCCCTCAGGTGGTCCCACAATGAACATCAAGGGAACCGCTGCCGGCGGCGGTAACGCACTGCTTATTCCCCTCACCGAATTTTCCATGGGGCTTACCGGCGATATTAACGATATCATAAATGCCCATAACCTGGCTATGGTAGCCCTTACCGCCAGAATGCAGCACGAGCGTAACTACAATGATGAGCAACTAGCTAAACTGACCCGAATGCGCCGTCTGGACATTGACCCCACCAAGGTGGAGATGGGCTGGATTATGGACTTTTGTGCCCAAAGCCTGCGTAATATCGTCATCGGTATTGGCGGTCGTATGGACGGCTTCATGATGCAGTCCAAATTCGGCATCGCCGTCAGTTCCGAGCTAATGGCAATGTTATCCATTGTCAATGACTTAGCCGACCTGAGGGAAAGGATGGACAATATTACCGTTGCCTTCGACAAGAAGGGTAACCCGGTTACCACCGGGGACCTTGAGGTAGGCGGCGCCATGACTGCCTGGATGCGCAGCACCATCAACCCCACCCTATGCTCAACTGTAGAGTATCAGCCCTGCATGGTGCATGCCGGGCCGTTTGCCAATATTGCTGTGGGGCAGTCATCCATCATCGCCGACCGCATTGGTCTCAAGATGTTTGACTACCATGTAACCGAGAGCGGCTTTGCTGCCGATATTGGCTTTGAGAAATTCTGGAATGTCAAGTGCCGTTATAGCGGACTCAAGCCCCATGTCTCAGTGCTCACCGCTACCATCCGAGCCTTAAAGATGCATGGCGGCGGACCCAAGGTAGTCGCCGGTCTTCAGCTACCAGATGCTTATACCAGGGAAGACCTTGGACTGCTGGAGAAGGGACTGCCCAATATGTTACACCTTATCAATGTCATTAGGACATCAGGAATTAACCCGGTAGTGTGCATCAACCGCTTCCACACTGACACCGATGCCGAGGTTTTAATGGTCAGGAAAGCTGCCGAAGCAGCCGGGGCGCGCTGCGCTGTATCTACCCATTGGGCTGATGGTGGCGACGGAGCACTTGAGCTTGCCGATGCCGTAAAGGATGCCTGCGAAAAGGAGAATGAGTTCAAGTTCCTCTACCCAATGGAAATGAAACTCCGGGAGCGGGTGGAAAAGATTGCCCGAGTGGTCTACGGAGCTGACGGTGTCTCTTGGACGCCTGAAGCTGAAGCCAAGGCAAAGATGCTGGAATCCGATGCTAAATATGATGCTTACACCACGATGATGGTCAAGACCCACCTTTCTTTGACCCATGACCCGTCACTTAAGGGTGTGCCCAAAGGGTGGGCCCTGCCCATTCGCGACATACTAATTTACTCTGGAGCTAAATTTCTCTGTCCCTGTGCTGGAACTATCAGCCTGATGCCAGGGACTTCGTCTGACCCGGCTTTTAGAAAAATTGATGTTGATGTAAAAACAGGAAAGGTTCAGGGCCTATTCTAAAAACTGGAGTTAAATGATAAAGGCTTCACCAAGTAAAAAGCTAAAGGTTCACTTCGACCCCGATAATATCGATATTATTGTTGAAGAGGGTGAAAACCTCCTCAAGGCTGCTATCTCTGCCGGGGTGCACATCACTGCCTCCTGTGGTGGGGCGGGTACTTGCGGCACCTGCAAGGTCTTAATTAAGAAAGGAGAAGTTGAAAGCACCCGAACCGAGAAGCTGTCTTTGGATGAGTGGCAGCAGGGTCTAAGACAAGCCTGTCAGAGCAAGGTAATTACTGACCTGGTACTTAGTGTCCCGGTAGAATCAAGGCTGGAGACAGAGGTCTTAAGCCAGGAGATGAAGATGGTGTCAGCAGCCGGGGAGGCTGAAGCCCTGGCCACTGGCTGGGGATTTAATCCCCCTTTGAGCAAACTTCATCTTAAGCTCCCTCAACCTTCCTCAAAGGATAATATCAGCGACCTGTCACGGCTACTTAGGGGTATAAAACAGCGATACCACCTTTCTAATATATCGGTAGAATTTGAGGTAGTGAAAAGGCTGCCTCATACTTTAAGAAAAAATAACTTTAAGGTCACCGCCACCACTCTGGTTACCGCCATCAAGACCAAACTGGACAAGCGCCGACCGACAATCATCAATATAGAACCTGGAGATACCAGCAGCAAGCACTACTCCTTAGCCTTCGATATTGGCACCACTACCGTCTGCGGGCAGCTACTTGACTTAAACCGCGGCAGGGTTCTGGCTGAAAGTGTCGCTTACAACGGACAGATTAGTTACGGGCAGGATGTTATTACCCGAATCGCCTACTGCCAGAAACCGGGTGGTCTTAAAGAGTTACAACAGGCAGTTGTGGCCACTATTAACGGTATTATCGAAAAGCTGCTTAACCAAGCCAAGGTCTCACTAAAACACATCGGGCACATCAATGTCGCCGGTAATACCACCATGACCCAGATTCTCCTCGCTCTTGAGCCCAAGTACCTAAGGCTGGC
>Ga0114920_10000541_pt1 | contig 16381 bp, 13 predicted proteins | sample ChitaG_FD_88683 | JGI IMG/M metagenome (GOLD analysis project Ga0114920, IMG submission 88683) | Deep subsurface microbial communities from South Pacific Ocean to uncover new lineages of life (NeLLi) - Chile_00310 metaG | ecosystem: Environmental > Aquatic > Marine > Oceanic > Sediment ... | reverse complement strand
TAGGTCGGTGGCCTTGTAGTGGGCATAAGGACCCGTCTGACCAAAGGGGGTGATGGAGGTCATGATAATCCGGGGGTTTAGCTTCTCCAGCTCCGAATACCCCAGGCCTAGGCTTTCCATATAACCAGGCTTGAAGGACTCGACCACAAAGTCAGCGCTCTTGACCAGCCTTCCGAAGATCTCCTTGCCATCGGCAGTCTCAATGTCCAGGGTTATTCCCCTCTTGTTAAGGTTGGTGAAGAACCAGAACAGACTCTTCTCGGGATGGGGAATGTCTTTGTAGAAGGGGCCGATGTCTCTAGCAGGGTCTCCCTCGGGAGGCTCGATCTTGATCACATCGGCTCCCAGGTCGCCTAGGATCTTGCCACAGAGTAGCCCTTTCTCATCGGCAAGATCCAAAACTCGATAACCACCTAATAAAGACTCTCGTCCCATCACGTTTTTATACCTGACCTGCCCCCAGTTATTATACCACTTGTTAAGTTAGAGTTGCCGGCATTAGAGTTGGCTGGATAACCTCTGGGGCTAGTGGTCGGGACCCCAGAGAGCTGTGCGGTCGAATTTGATTATACTCCTTCCTCCATTCCTCTACCAGTATCTTCGTTTCCAGTAACGTCGTGAAGATCTCCCTGTTGATGAGTTCATCCCTGAGCTTCCCTGTAAAAGTACTTTGACCATGAAGCCACTGAAAATTATTCTTCTTGCTATCCCCTATTACGACGACACACTTAGGGTTGAAAGCCCTGTCTAATTTAGCGAAATCTATTTTCATTTTTTCTTACCTCAAGCTTTATAATTGTGACCTGCCCCCAGTAATTATACCACCTTTCATGTTAGAGTGGCTGTCATTAGCGCGGGCTGGATAGCCCTGGGCGCTGAAGAGGGGTAGTGCCTAACCCTTCCTTGGCTTGTTGATGATCTGCTCGGGTGTATAGCCCTTTTCCGACCATGCTGTCCCCTTTCTAGCTACCGGACTAACATTATAACTGGACTAGTTTTTGTGGGGCAGGTCACCTCAAAAGCGGCTTTAGGACAAGAATTTTCGGGGCGTTACAGCGTAGGACTGGCTGCGGGAGCTGGTTTTAGCATTGTTGGAAGGATTGACAAACCATAGGGCAGAATATTACCATCACCACGTACTGAGATAATGGTTGGGAAAGGCCTTATCAAGGGTTGATATGGGAAATCCCAGTTAACTCCGTAATTTAAGTTGAAGGAGGAGCAAAGATGTCGGAACGACTAAAAGGGAGAAATGCTGTGGTGACCGGTGCCGGAGTGGGTATAGGGGCTGCTACCGCTTTAGCTTTGGCAGCTGAAGGTGCCAAGGTAGTAGTCAATGATCCTGGTGTAGCAAGAGATGGCACAGGGCAGGATAAAGAAGTTGCCGATAAAGTGGTGGACGAGATTAAGGCGAGGGGCGGGATAGCAGTTGCCAACTATGACTCAGTTTCAGAATGGTCATCTGCTGAAAGAATAATCAAGGCGTGTGTTGATAATTTTGAGCGCATAGATATCTTAGTAAATAATGCTGGCTTTCTCAGGGATAGAATGATCTTTAATATGACAGAGGATGAATGGTCAGCGGTTATCAATGTTATGCTCAATGGCAACTTCTATTGTTGCCGACATGCCTCTGTTCTTATGAGAAATCAGAAATATGGACGTATAATTAATATCACATCCGACGCCTGGCGTGGGACAGTTGGTCACGTCAATTATGGCGCGGCAAAAGCCGGCATTGTTGGCCTTACTCGGGCTATCGCACGGGAGCTGGGAAGATACGGTGTTACTTGCAATGCTGTGGCTCCATCAGCCGGTACCAGGATGACTCTTTCTGAAGAGGTAAAGGAAGGTATCAAAAAGAGGTTTGAGGCTGGACTGATAACTAAGGCGCAGTATGAATCCTCGATGGATTTTCCGCCGGCTGAAGGGGTAGCACCTTTGATTGTACACTTGGCTAGTGACGCGGCAAGTAACATAAACGGGATGGTATTTCACAGTGAAGCTGGCAGAGTCAGCATCTATTCCGAACCGGTGGAGGTGAAGTGTCTACATAAGGACTATAAGAAATATGGATCGTTTACGGTAGATGAACTTGCGGAACTTGTCCCTAGGGCATTACTTATAGGCTATACTAATCCAGCTCCGCCGAGAGAGACTTGAGGTGTCTCGTAAGCCTGGTAAGCTATATAGAAATGTGCAAATATGAACGGGTCATTTCTGCCATACTTGCCGGAAAGGACGACCTTGGCTCAGCCGGTGGAATCTTGTCGAAGAGGAGTGAAAATGGTAGGCATTGTGTCATACGGGGCTTATATACCCATTTACCGGTTAACGATGGCGCTGCAAAGTGATAACATCAGCAACTGACACAAAGGAAGAAAACTCTGAGGAGAGGTGAAGGATGAATTATAACACCATTATACTTACCAAAGATGAGGGTGTGGCCACGCTAACTCTGAACAGGCCGGAGGTCCTCAATGCCTGGAACGGTGAGATGGACGGAAGCGCTGCATGCGCTGGAGGAGATACGCGGTGACAACGAGGTGAGGGTGCTGGTAATAACAGGCGCAGGGCGGGGCTTTTCCTCGGGTGCCGATCTCAGCCCGGGGGCGCGCACCAAGAAAGCGGGCAGGACGACCTTGAGCACCTTACCCGGTGTGGTCACGGTGGCCTATACTCTGCATAACCTTGATCGGCCGACAATCGCCGCTGTAAACGGAGTTGCAGTTGGGGCCGGCTTCGGTGTGGCTCTCGCCTGTGATATCAGGATCGCTTCTGAACAGGCGAGGTTTTCTCAGATATTCGTTAAAAGAGCGATTGTTCCTGATACTGGGTCCACCTACTTCCTGACTAAACTCGTGGGAACGGCTAAGGCCTGTGAGCTGATGTTTACCGGAGATTTCGTAGACGCTGCTGAAGCTGAGAGGCTGGGCATAGTAAACAAGGTTGTACCCCATGAGGAGTTGATGAATGAGGCACAGGCGCTGGCCAAAAGGATAGCAAGCGGACCTCCATTAACCATCGAGCTGATCAAGCGTGCCGTATACAAAGGATTCTTAGAGTCTGACCTCGCGCGCCAGGTGCACTTCGAGATGTACCTAAACCAACTGGCGCATACCACTGAAGATTACAAGGAAGGGGTCACATCCTTCCTCGAAAAGAGGGAGCCCAAATTCATGGGCAAGTAGAGCATTGGCTACCTCCATCAGCTTGCCTCGCCGACCTTTTTGAATCGCACATCAAGGGACAGTTTTGCTTTGACTAGATAGTGAAAGATATAATGGGGCAGCTTGGGAAAGGAGAAGCATATACCCGAGAAAAGCTCTGAGGCTGGAGACATCACAAAAGCAGCGGTTGATATTGGGAATAACGGGTTGTATAATTCCAACTGGGGGATTGTGGGTAACAGGAGGATTGATTCAGGTTATGAACCCGAGGTAGAGGATGAAGCCAAGATGCGTCATTCTCATCGTTTGACTGCAGGCTCTGTGATAGAGGTAGGCTTGCGCCACAACTAAATCGAAGATAGGGGGACAAACAGAGAATGGAAAGTGTCGAGCACCCGCGGTTGATGCCGTTAGGCGAAAAGGGGGAGCTACCAGAGCATGAAAGATTTACCCCAGAGCTAGAGGCAAGGAGGAGATTCAGGGCAAACAAGCCGTTCTACTCTCGGCGTATTCACTTTAATACAGAGGCGTCAAAGGATGGAATCAGGCACTTCGTACATGGCATGGGTGATGCAAATCCGTTGTACACGGATGAGGAATATGCCAGGAAGACCAAATATGGTGGCATTATCGCCCCTCCTTGCTATCTATACACCATTCAGTGGGGGGTCCCAGGAGGGGGAGCTACAGGAATACATGGTTGGTATGTTGGTGGCGACTGGGAATGGTATAGGCCAATCTATGTTGGCGATAAATTTACCGCTGTTGGCGTCCTGCGAGAGCTGGTGAAGAAGGAAGGCAAGATGGGAGGGGGAAGGACCTGGATTGATTATAATGAGGCCATATATGTAAACCAGAGGGGGGAGATCGTAGGCAAAGAGCTTGGTCATATCGTTTACGCTGAGAGGACGGCATCCGGTGGAGCGGGGAAGTATCGTGGTACTGCCAAGCCGGAGTATACCAGGGAAGATTGGGTGAAGATCCTTGAGATGTACGAAAAGGAAGAGCTAAGGGGCTCTGAGCCGAGGTACTGGGAGGATGTGCAGGTAGGTGACAAAGTAGGACCTATGATCAAGGGACCTTTGAGTGTCAGAGATGAGCTTGCCTGGCTAATGGGAGCTGGCTCCCCATTCTTCAGGGCGCACAAGATAGAATATGAGTGGGAGCGCAGGCACCCAAGGGGGCTGGAGTATGTAAAGGAGACGGGTGAAATGGATGTGCCTGAGCTGGTTCACGTATTTGATGCCTTTGCCCGTACAATAGGAGTGGAACGGGCTTATGATTATGGTTCCCAGAGGATGAGCTGGCTTAGTCAACTGTTCACCAACTGGATGGGTGACGATGGCTTCCTGTGGAAGATGAGTGGAGACGAGAGGGTGTTCAATCAGATGTGTGACATTACAACTTTTGAGGGGAAGGTTATTAACAAGTACGTAGAAGAGGGGAACTACTGTGTAGACATAGAGGCCTGGGCGAAGAACCAGAGGGACGAGTATTCAATGCCCCCTCATACCGCAACCGTAATCCTCCCCTCAAGGGAACACGGGCCGGTGGTCTATGCCAACCCCTCACCAAAGTTGATGGAGGAGGTACGGGCAGCACAACCCTTAGATGACCTGATAAGAGAGGGATTGATCTAAAGGCGACTAACAGCAGCAAATGACCCTGCTCTTCGCCAGGGTGAAGAGCTACGATTGGTAGGGATCAGTGGGGGGTGGGGGTATTCAGTTTGCACAATAGGGTTAACCTTGGACACGGGTATCGGAGGTGACTTGAATATTGACTGGCGAGAGGAATTCCAGAGAAAGCTGATTTCTGCAGAACAGGCAGCTAGCTTTGTCAAATCAGGTGATAAGGTGGTCTTCACCTCGGGTAGGGAGGCATTGGCGATTGGGCTCGCGATTGCGGCGCGCAAGGAAGAGTTGAAAGATGTTATCGTCATAGCTTCCACTCCCACCTATGATTTTGGCTGGTATGATGAGGGCTGGCAGGACTCCTTTCAGGTGGTCATTTCAATGCCTACTGGCACCTGCCAGGAGGCCGTTGATGCCAGAAGGGTTGATATTGACATCGGTACTCTCACTCCCTTCATAGAGCTGCCGGAAACCCGTGTGGGCGAAGTCCTCCTCACCGAGGTATCCCCACCTGACGATAGAGGTTTCTGTAGCTTTGGTGCCTCGCTATGGGCCAAAAAGAGACAGGTTGAAATGGCGAAGCTCACTATAGCCGAGGTGAACAAGAATCTTATTAGGACCTATGGCGACAACTTTATCCACGTCTCCCAGATAGATTACTTTGTGGAGCATATCTCCTCCGGAAGTGTTCCCGGCACCGGAAGCTTGGCCGGGAGGATACTCAAGGAGCCTGAGCCCTATCTCAAGGACATAGCGGGCTACGTATCAGGATTGATCCGGGACGGCGACACCATTCAGATTGGTGTAGGCAGGTCTACCGAACCCCTGGTAAATCTGGGCATTCTGGACGACAAGCATGACATCGGCTTCCATAGTGAGGCAACACCGCCGGGTATAATAACCCGGGTTAAAGAGGGAATCATCACCGGCAGATGCAAGACTATCAACCAAGGCAAGGTAATGGTGACATCCATAGGCGGCAGCACCAGGGAAGAGATGGAGTGGGTCCAAGAGAACCCTCTGTTCTGGCTGGTAGATGTAGGTTATCTGGAGGACGTTCGAGTTATCGGCAGCCACGATAATTTCGTGGCTATCAACAACGCCCTCATCATAGACCTATCAGGGCAAATTGGGGCTCAGAGTATAGGCACCCGCCGGTTGGCCGCTGCCGGGGGGCAGATACCCTTCGTCATCGGGTCCTGGTTATCAAAAGGGGGACGTTCTATTACAGTTCTTCCCTCTACAGCTCGAGATGGCACCGTTTCTAGGATTGTCCCCCTGCTCCCAGAAGGGACGACGGTTACCATCCAGGGTAATCTAGCTGACTACATAGTTACTGAATATGGCGTGGCCCACCTGAAGGGCAAAACGCTAAGGGAGAGGGCTCGGGAACTTATCGCCATCGCCCACCCCGATTTCCGCGCTGAGCTTAGAAAAGAAGTTCAGAAGTTGCTATATCCGTGATAATATTGCAGGGCATACAGACATCTCTGTGCTCTTGAAGTCACCTTTCACGAATTCGCTCCCTACTATCCCTGCTGCGTCCCCAAATAGTCCAATCCTTTGATCAATCCCGGTTAGGGGGCGCCAATAATGGCTATGCCACACTGAAACTCACCTGGCCCACCACCTTGGTTGTGGCACATTCCCAGCTGGAAACCCTTTAGCTGACGAGACTGGTGCTCGGCCTGCCATGGAAGCTTTCCGCTTCTTCAGCCAATGTATCTGGCTACGGCCCCTTATTTGGTGAGCATAACCAATATGTCTTCGGTGAACTCCTGGGCATGTCCTCAGAAGAGATCCAAAGCTTGGTACAGGAACAGGTTATCTACTAAGATTAGAAGTCTCCTACAGTTGAGCGCTGGAGGCTGATGTCAAATTGTATGCTGGCGGCTGGGATCGCGATGTTGACAAACAGAAAGGCTGATGTAATAATATTCCAGTAGAAAAAACCCCGGGAGGTAATAAATGAAGAGAGGGTCGCATTTAGTAGTGCTTGTAGTCTTTTGCTTGGCGCTGGTCATTGGCGCCGCCTGTGGCGGAGGGGGAGATGAGGAGGAGGAGGAGGGTGTAACAAAGTTGAAATTTGGCATCGGGATACCGATGACCGGTGCTGGGGGAGCTGCTGTCGGCCTGCCGGCAGAGGCGGCATTCAGCATGGCTGCTGAGCAGGTCGACGTCTTCGAGGTGGGCGGAAAGAAATACGAGTGGAAGCTCATCTTCGAAGATAACCTGTTCACCATCGCTGGCGGGAATGCCTCAACATTGAAGCTCATCCATGATCATCATGTGGACTTCATGCACCAGGCAGGTGCCGATCCAGGGTTGGCCGCCGTAGCTATAACGGAAGCATATGGCATGCTTCTCGACACCGCAGGGGCGGATTGGTCTGACTTCTCACCGGAGCACCCCTACTTCTACCAGACATCCGCCACCTGGTCGCTCCACGCACCAGCTCTTTTTCACTGGCTGAAGGATGCGCACCCTGAATTGCATACGGTTGCCTTTGTTGCCGCCGATGACCGCACCAGCCACCGGGGAGCTGATGCCATTCGCGCCTCCGCCGAGTACTACGGTTTTGAAATGGTATTCGAGGACTACTACCCCTCCGGGACGGTGGAATTCAGCTACATAGTAACCGCGATGTCTCCCCACGACCCTGATATACTTCTGTCTAACCCTATTGACCTTGTCGTTATGCTGAAGGAAAGGGGCTGGGACGGACTGGGTCTCTCTTGGTACTGGACCGATGCCCCAGCGGAGAAAGTAGGCTGGGAAAACGTAGAGGGCATGATACTCTCTCTGCCTTTCGCGATCGGAGACCACTGGCCTGACGCGATAACCTTCCGTGAGGAGTACGAGTATCGCTATGGTCTGGAGTTCGGGCCGGCTGCATTCTGGGCCGCCAATATCATCTTTGTGCTCACCGATGTCTTGAGGCAAGCCGGCACTGTGGATGATATGGAAAAGATCCTCGAAACTATGAAGACCGGGAAGTTCGACACCATGGTTGGCCCCCTGGGATTTGGCCTCGAGGCGCTTAACGGGATTGGAAATGTGGCAATATATCCAACCCCGATCATGCGGGTGACCGGCAGGATGGAGTATGAGCTGCTGCATTTGTACACTGCGGAGGAGACCGAGGAAATGATGCTGGAGGTGTATGGGAAGTAAGGGCAAGTCTCACCTTGAGTGGTTACTTACAAAGCGGTAAACTCACGCCTTCAGCTTGACAAATGGCAAGGCTTGGCTAACGGGTTCGAAGATACCGTGCCCCTAACTTGACAAGCTTGCAATCTTTCTGTATAGTGTCCGCACACGAAAACCAGATTACGACTCCGATAGTTCTTACCTAATCATCTTGAAGCGTTCCCTCAAGGGAGGGACCCTCGTGCTAGGTCTTTGACCCGCCTCAAGTTAGATGACGCTTTGAAGGCGTTCCAGCATAAAGATAGAGAAAGGAACTCTGTCGTCATTAATAACCGCAATTGCGTCATAGATAAGGAGGCACAATATGAACAAGGAAGAAAGGTATGACTTTGTCATTATAGGTGCCGGCCCCAATGGCACAGCATTAGGGGCGTATCTGGCCAAGAGTGGACAGAGCGTCTGCTTGCTGGAGGAGAGGCCAGAGGCCGGTGGAGGGTGTGAGAATGCATATCCCATGGCCGGGGTGCGCATCGACCCCCATACTACCTACATGTATGCCGGAGCGGCTCCCGAACCTTTTCACCCATTGGGTTCCTCCAGCCAGCCCCTGGCCGCAAAGCTAAGCACAGGGGCCTTTGAAGCTATTTTACCATAGGTTAGGCTTATGGGCACCCTTTGATATGGGAAATCCACGATTAGTAGATTCTAGAGGCCAAAAAATAGTGGAGTTTTATTTTACAGCGTCAGGAAAATTAAACTAATTTCTCTCTTATAAACAGAGCCGCCCGAGAAAGGCGGCTCTGTTTTCTGAGTTCAAGCGTTCATTTTGAGGCTTTACTCTTCTGTATCTTATCCCAAGGTGGCTGCATGTCCTCGTAATTTAAGCCTCTTCTTTCGCATTCTGCCCTCAGTATCCTTTCGTCTTCTGCCCTCATCTCCTCATATCTCTGCGCGCTAGCCTCCGCACGTGTTACTCGCTCCGGGTCCCTCCACTCTTGATGGAGTGCCCTCTGCCAGCCTGCCTTATCATCCCTCTCAATGGCTCTGGCTATGGCTGCTTCGACATGCGCAGGCACCTCCTTTCCCTCTGTCTCCAGCTTTAGCTTGAGGTTGCATAAAGCCACCGGGCTTCGAGCCTGACCCATTCCTTCATATCTCACTCGGTGCCCTTCTTCTGCGGCATGTCGCCAAAAGTCGCGATACGGAGTGCGTCCCATCTCATTGGCCATCGAGAAGCCGAATATGTCCATCATATTCAAATACGCTTCCTTCTTACGACGGAGGCCGATGGGGGATTCGTAGGCAACACGAGAGGCGAAGGCCATAGTCTCCTTCTCCAGGGTTTCAAAGTCGGGATAGACACGGTTAATCATGTTTAGCTCCTGGGCTTCGCGAGCGGTTAGGAACCGGTGCTCATAGCCAATCTCTAGCGCTTTGCGTGGTCCCAGGGTCCATACTACTTGAGGACTGATTGCCCCGGTCAGAAACAAGGCATCCTCTGAAGCGAAGACCATATCCATGGCTTCGCATATCATAAATCCCATATAAATGGCATATCCGTGCACCATGGCGATGGTGGGCTTTGGAATAGAGCGCAATTTCTTGAGGAAAGGCCAACCAATATAGTAGTCATGCTCGATGTTGTATTGGCGCCATACCTCAGTTTCGGAGCCGTACTGCTCCAGTAGCTTATCAGGGGGTCTGGCGTCCCCGTCCCACAGCGTAGGGGCTGACTCTGGCGTATGCCCGATATTATCGTCCCCAGAACAGAAACAGCGGCCGGCTCCAGAAAGGACAATTACATGGCAGTTTTCATCAACGGTGGCGCGGTCGAAGGCATCTTCTAGCTCGGCCAACTCGGCATGGCTCGTGGTATTCAAGTATCGTGGCCTATTCAGTATTATTCGAGTCACCCGCCCTGGGTCGTATATGATACGTTTATAGTCTTTGGGGTCCATCTCATGGCGTATAATCTGTTTGTCTACACACATGATTCGGTTTGGCATGATTCCTCCCTTTTTTCGTTTTTTAGTTCATACCGGGATTTGCTATCTCGACTGCTGTGAACCTATGTTCTACCTCCTTTCCATATAACCGACATTTCCCATTTCAGATCGCAATAAGGCATCCTGACCCTCATTGCTCTTGTCCTTATGATACCTAGAGGGTACTTGGTTGTCAAATCTCATCTCTGAGCCCTGCAGCACTCAAAATCCTCAATCTATCAGCGCCGGTCAAGCTCTCCACCCGAAAGAAGGTTGACCTGCCCCCAGTAATTATACCACCTTTCATGTTAGAGTGGCCGGCATAAGCGCGGGCTGGATGGCCTCGGGGGGCGGAGGCCGGTACCCCAGCGGGCTGTGCGGTCGGAATTGGTTGTAATGCTTCCGCCGGTACTCAATCAGTATCTTGGCTTCCGGCAACGTCGTGAACACCTCTCGGTTAATGGGCTCATCCCTCAGCTTCCCGTTGTGTGAATCGTCGGCGAAAATGGGGCACATTTAAGACAGAAGTTTACGGAGAATTTAGGGCTTGCTCCGGGAAATCATCCCCCCGTGTGCGTGTCGGTGGAGGGGGAGTGACATTCTAGCGCGGGCTAGGTTTGCGCGGGAGGCGAATAAATGGGGGAAGTCGAGCCGGGCGGATTTGGAGAGGGCACGCTCACGCCTTGAGCTTGACAGCCAGCGCGCCGGCGTTTAGCATAGCACCAGCGGTTGATATGGGAAATCTCAACTAAGGGGTTTCCGCTTAGTCTCTTGCTCCCAAGATGGTAACGATGGGCATAAGCATCCCGGGATGGCCACCTTGAGCCAACGCCAGTCCCATCTTGGGGTTCTTCAACTGGCGGGCGGGGAGCTGGGCGTTACCCTGAAGTTGCTTATATAGTTCATAGCACATCCTTAGCCCAGTAGCCCCGATAGGGTGACCGTAGGATTTCAAACCGCCATCGGTATTTACCGGCAGCTCCCCCTCAAGGGTAAAAGTGCCGGCATCCACATCTTCCACTGCCTTCCCTATAGGGCTGAAATTCATTGCCTCATACTCCATAAGCTCGGCAATGGTGAAGCAATCGTGGAGACAGGCGAGGCTGATCTCCTTGCGCGGCTCCTTTATCCCCACCTGCTCATAAGCCAAGGCGCCGGCCTGCTTCGTTTCTGGCAAGTAGGAATAATCATAGTCGAAATTTTCCTTACCCCAGCCAGGACCCATGGCCAGCCCAAACCCTTTGACCAGGACATAGTCGTCTCTAAAGCTCTTAGCCATATCAGCGCGGCAAATAACTGCCGCTGCCGCCCCATCTGTGGTTGGGCAGCAATCAAATAGCCCCAGGGGCCAGGCAATGATGGGGGCATCAAGCGCTTGCTCCAGAGTGATCTCCCTTTGGAAGTGGGCCTTAGGGGAAAGAGAACCGTTGTGATGATTCTTCACTGCGATTTTGGCCAGAGCCCTCTTGCCGTCCTCCGGGCTTATGTTATAGTTATGGAAATACCTGGTAGCTGCTAGAGCCCAGCGCCCAGGGGCGGTAGCCCCGATGCCATATACTGGGTGGGCACCAGCGTCGGGAAGCCCGGCAAAGCCCGTGTCCTTCAGCTTCTCAAAGGCGACCGCAAGGACAAGATCGTATAACCCGCAAGCTATGCCAAAGCAGGCATTCCTCAAGGTCTCCATACCCGTAGCACAAGCATTTTCCACCCTGGTAATTGGTATCGGGCCAATCTTTAGCGGGGCTGCCAGCGCTATCCCGGTACCACCTGACCACAGGGTGCCCACCCAAGCGGCCTCAAAATCCTGGAGACCGACGCCAGCATCCTCTATGGCCTCATAGGTAGCATCCACGATCATATCACTGGCACTGCTATCCCAGTTCTCCCCAAACTTGGTGCAGCCCATTCCAATTATGGCCACCTTGTCCTTAATAGCATCAGCTCTCATCTCTTCCTCCTATCTCACTGGCCGAGATTTCCAGAAATAGTTGGGATAGCCCCCGGCCTCGTGCATCCTTCTAAAGGTCATCTCTTGGGGCATGCCAACCTCGACCTCGTCCGGGTCTCGGTCAGTCATTTGACAGTAGACTCTAACATCGCCATCCAGATGGACCTGGGTCAGAATGGTCGGGGGATCGCCACTCAATGCCAGGTTATCCTTGCAGAAGTTAAACAGTTTGCCCTTCCTATCAGAAAGCCTCACCTCCTCAAAATCGTCCTTAGCTTGACAGTAGAGGCACACCCTCTGGGGTGGAAAGAAAAGCCGGCCACACTGTCGGCATTTAGAGGCGTGAAGACTGAGCACCCAGTGGCGGTCTCTCCACAACACAGGTGGATATGAGACCATGGCCGGACGACGCTGGGCCTCCTTTCCAACCATCAGTTCGCGGTTGCTCACATACTTCTCATAGTTAGGGAGCATCCTCTTCGACTGTAGATGGCCCTTGACCCCCTTTCTATCCCGGCTCCTCTCGATCTGCTCTGTGGCTTGAAGGATGAAGGCATCAGCGCCATCCCCATAGCTGACAAAGAGGATTTTGTCCCCCGCCTTAGCCTCCTCTAGGGCGGCGACCAGCATCATTAAGGAAAAGGCAGCTCCGGTGTGGCCCAGCCTGTCAAACATGGGGTCTTGTACCTGCTCGGGGCTAAATCCCAGGGTCCGCACCATCTCCCGATGTCTCCTGGCATCGGGGGCGTAGTAAACAGCCTTGGCAAAGTCCTTTGGCGTCATGTTGTACTTCTTTATGATCCCCGAGACCGCTTCCCGCAGGTTATCGCCATAGCCGTGCATCAGGATAAATCTATCCTCCCATGACTTAACGAAGATGTCCTCCTGGCTTCGCCACAGGTCCATAAACTCATCGACATGGGAGTAGCTGCCCTCGATAGTGACAGCAACATCAGAGTCGCCTATGATCAGGGCGGCCGCTCCATCACTGAAGTCTTGCTCGAATTCCGAGCGGGGCACGCCCAAGCGGCAATCGGAGGCGGTTACTAGCACCTTTTTCGCCGAACCACTTTGGACGGCATCAACGGCTGCCTTCAGGGCAATGGTTCCCGCCCTTAGCGAGGCACTGAAGTCTCCGCTGAAAATCTGGCGGCGGAGATCGAGAGCACCAGCCACTATAGCAGCACACTGTTTTTCGCGGTAAGGAGAGGTTGTTGAGGCAAAATATAGACCATCAATAGTCTCACGGTCGATGCCATTTATGCAATCCATCGCTGCCGCTACAGCCATGGTCACGCTGTCTTCATCAAAGTTTGCCACCGCTTTCTCTCCCCCCCTTGCCGGGCCGCCCCAAGCCTTACCAATATCAGCCCGGTTCAACCTGAAGAGAGGTACATAGCCCCCGTAAGATACAATCCCTACCATTCTGTGCCTCCTTATCCCATAATTGATTTACTTCGATGGCCAGCCCCCCAAAAACCTCCCAGGTGCTCGCCGCCCTATTATATCAGTAGATGACCTCCTTAACAATGAGCTGATCCATTTCCTCCTCCGACATGCCTAAGAGCTCCTGAAAAACATACTGGTTATGTTCCCCGAAAAGGGGGGCATAGCGAGGGGTTCTTTCAGGGACGGACGATAATCTGAAAGCGGGCGCATGACAGGTGATCACACCCGCCTCAGGGTTATCCACCTCGACAAAGGCTTTTCGCGCCTTGAGGTGGGGATCGTGCTCCAGCAGATTCTGGCCGCTTTGAATAATGCCCGCAGCTACCCCTGCCTGTTGCAAGGACATCATCACCTCCTCAGCCTCTCGCTCCATCGTCCACTCCTCCACCAGGCGATCCAGTTCGTCCTCGTTCTTTTTCCTCCCCAGGATGGTGGCAAATCTTTCCTCCTTGCTCCAGGGGGGATCGCCAATAACATGGCAAAACGCTTCCCATTCCTCGTCACTGAATATGGCAATGACGCACCAGCGATCATCCCCTTTGCAGCGGTAGGCGCCATGAGGGGCGGCATAGGGTAAACGATTGCCCAAACGGGGTTGCAGCCGCTTATTTGTGGTGTACTCCAGGATGGCTGTCCCGGAAAAGGCGGCGGTGCTTTCGTATTGAGCTACCTCAACATACTGGCCCTTGCCAGTCTTGTTTCTATAGTGAAGGGCCGCCAGAAGCCCCACCACTGCGTGCCGCGGATTAGGCCCCGCATCGGGGAAGGCGATCCCCGTGCCTAACGGTATCTGGTCGGGAGGCCCCGAAATCGCCTTGATGCCGGATATGCCTTCAATTCCCATACCATAGCCGCCATAATCACGGCGAGGGCCGGTAGTGCCCATCACCGGCATGCTTACCGCAATAATATCCGGCTTTATCCTAACCAGCTCCTCGTAGTTCATTCCCCAGCGCTCCATGACGCCGCCAGTCATGTTATCCATCACTATATCGCTAATGGCCACCAATCTCCTAGCGATCTGGCGACCTTTAGGCTGAGCCATATTAAGGGTTATGCTCAATTTGTCCACGTTGCCGAAGATCCAGGCCGCACTAGCATTTATCCCCGACTTCCCTGGGGGGAACGGTGGTCTCCCCCGGCTCAGGTCAAGTCGCCTCGCAGACTCTACCTTAATCACCTCAGCACCCATATTGGCCAGCATCAAGGTGGTGAAAGGACCTGCTGCTACCCAGGTAAAGTCCAGCACCCTTATCCCATCGAGAGGCAATCTGGCTTTCTCGCTGGTCAACTAGATCACTCCTTGTTGTTTCAGTGTGAGCAATTCCTCGACTGAGAAACCCAATTCCTCTTTATATATCTCCAGGTTATGCTCTCCAACAAGGGGGGCACGCTTCCTTATCTGCCAAGGGGTCCTGGAAAGTCTGTAAGGAGGCCCGGCGTAGGTCAAGACATGACCCAATTCTGGGTGTGCCACCGGGATAAACCACTCCCGGGCGGTAAGCTGAGGGTCTTGCAGTTGGTCGGCGGCGCTATAAATAGGCATTAGCCGTATCCCCATGCTCTGGCACTTTCGATACAGCTCCTCCCTGGTGTGAGTTAGCAAAAAGTCCTCCCAAACTTGCTCCACATGGCTGATCTCCGCATCGCGACCGGCTAAAGCCTTAGGATCGCGTCGCGGCCCGCTTACCTGCCTGTCCATCTGGACGTCAGACATGATGTCTAGGAGGTCCTGGTAGCGTTCATCTTTGAGGTCGGCTGCCATTCCCTCGCTATCTGCCCATTCTAGCATTTGCTTCCAGCCGGCAGCCCCAAAGGGGCTGCACATTATGTATCCATCCTTACAGGGGAAGACCTCATTCCAGCCACGGTAAACCTGTCGCCCTGTCCTTTTACGAATTATTTTCCTGGTGGCATAGGCGATTACACCGAGCTCAGTGGAGGTTACGACTGCCTCCTGCATGGAGACATCTACATGCTGTCCCTCCCCGGTAATATCTCTATAGTGCAGGGCCATAAGGGCGCTCATGGTGCTATTTATCGAAGCCAGGTTATACCCCTGGTAACCCCCGGCGTAGTTAGGAGGTTGCTCAGGGAAGCCGGCAAGCCACATTAAGCCCCCCATGGCCACACCAACGATGTCAGCGGCTTTATAATCCTTAAATGGGCCGCTCTGGCCAAAGCCTGTGATAGAGGTAAGGATTAGGCCAGGGTTGATCTTCCTCAGCTCCTCATACCCTAGCCCCAGTTGCTGAAGATAGCCCGGGGGGAAGGTTTCCACCATAATATCGGCTGTTTTCACCAATCTCTTCAGGATCTCCCGTCCTTGAGTGGTCTCCAGATTAAGGGTGATGCTTCGCTTGTTGGCGTTGAAATGGAAAAAATGGAGGCTTTTTTCAGGATGAGGCTCATCGTGGTAAAAGGGGCCGATGTTTCTGGTTCGATCCCCGCCCGGGCGCTCGACCTTGATCACATCGGCTCCCAATTCAGCAAGTTGTTTAGCGCAGTATAAACCTATGGGGCCGGCTAGATCGATTACCCTTATATCGCTTAACGCTCCCGCATTTTCCTCTTGCTCCGTCACTTTGTCTTTCCTCTTATTAGACCAGTGCCAGCTTCCGCGGTATCGGCTACAGCCTAACAGAGGAAAATCGATTAGTCAACCTGGATTTCCCATATCAAAAGGCGCTCATAAGTGGAACCTATGGCAAATACCTTCAAAGGCCCCTGTGTTCAGCTTTGCGGCCAGGGGCTGGCTGCGGGAGCTGGTTTTAGCATTGTTGGATGGATTGACAAACGATGGGGGCAGAGTTTAACATTACTACACACCGAAATAATGGCTGGGAAAGGCCTTATCAAGTGTTGATATGGGAAATCCCAGTAAAATAGTGCTGCCATGCAGGGGTTGTTTCATCTCTAGACAGGATTAATTTTCAGGAAGGGGTGTAATTATGGATCTCAGCTTTACTCCGGAACAGGAAGCGTTTCGCCAGGAGGTACGCCAGTGGATAAAGGAGAACCTGCCTCCCGATTGGGAGGGGGATG
>Ga0114920_10000540_pt1 | contig 16386 bp, 12 predicted proteins | sample ChitaG_FD_88683 | JGI IMG/M metagenome (GOLD analysis project Ga0114920, IMG submission 88683) | Deep subsurface microbial communities from South Pacific Ocean to uncover new lineages of life (NeLLi) - Chile_00310 metaG | ecosystem: Environmental > Aquatic > Marine > Oceanic > Sediment ... | reverse complement strand
GTCTTTGTGACTTAGTGGCTCAGTATTTATAAAAAAAAGAGGCCTTGCATTCCCTTAACCAATCAAGGGCAGCGGTGGTCTGGGAAGCCTTGAAAGAATAGAGCACTGTTTGAAACTCATCGGTAATCTTCTCTTTTAGATTCTCTATCACCCGTAATTTTTCCTGCAGCACGTCTATCTGTTTGTCAATAAGGGTAAGCCCTTCTTTGAGATGAAGCTCTCTAACAAAAAAGAGTTTTGCCAGGAATTCTATGCGTACATCACGGACATGCTCTACCGGGGAGGAAATCCAACCAAGGAATCTTTCCTTGCCTCTTGGAGTGAGTGAGAATATCTTTTTTGTCGGCCTCCTTTCCTGCCATTCCTCCTGTGATTCCACCACCCCATTTTTTTCCAACCGTTTCAATAAGGCATAGACTTGACTCATGCTCAGATCCCAGAACTGGTTCATCTTGGTCGAAACATAGCCATGCAACTCATAGCCGTGTTTGGGTCCGGTCATGAGAATGCCAAGAAGGGCATTTTCTGCTGATACCTTAAAGCTCATGAAGATCCGATCTTTTATTCTTGTCTAGAATATTCCAAATTGGATTAAACATCAACACAAAACTTTCAATATATAACGTCAGTAAACAGAAGCTATTATGCAATGTTTACATCTGCAAGGGCAATCTTGGCATTTTGAGGTCAAGGAAGGCCGTGCCGTCTATGGCAAGCGAACTAGGAGTAAAAGATTGGAAACATTCAAAAGTTGAGGTCCAGTTGTTTTTTTCAGCCACATGATGAGAATCAATTTATCTAACTGGTAATGCCAATTTCCTCAAGGCGATATCTATTAGCCTCAAGAGAGGTGGCCAAATATTTGGCATTTAACAGGACATAACCAAAGGCGCAAATGTTTTGTGGAGTAAATCCCAAATATTTGGCCACTGCAGAACAGGGTGGTATTTTTTGTGAGATATCGCCCGCCTGCCTCGCCTGAGCGAGGACGATGGCGGGAAGGCCTTTCAGAAACAGACATTACCTTCTTAAGCCTCAATGCCTCAACTCTTGATAAATTCGTAAAAAGTCTTTTTAACCTCTGGATACCCGCGGGTATGACGAATAGTATATCTGCTTGATATTAATTGCTTTATTGTCATTCCCGCGTAGGCGGGAATCCAGATAAATGGGAAAATTCGACTTTTTACGAAACCATCAACTCTTGAACGTTACAAAAAGATTAGAATTTTGAATCAGACAGGATTTGCATGATAGACAGGAGAGAAAGGGGAAGAAATCCTCATAATCTTTACCCCGCCCGCCCCGTTGAACCGGCTACCCTCCGGGTGTTCAACTGGGGTGGAATGCTTGCCCTGTGGAATGCGAAGCCTATTCCTCTGGGGCGCAGCTTATTCAACCGGAGGGGGCCCATATTTCACCGGGGACCCAAAGATTTCCTATGTCCTTCAATCGCTCCACGAAGAAGTTGAAGTTCTTTTGAAAGGGAGGAAATGTTCCTAATCATTTTCTCCATAATCGGCACGAGAGCCTGCTCGGGATTCATTGCTCCTGCCGACTTTTTGTCCTCTTCTGGAGATGACATCGAGCCTGCCAAACCGGGTTCCCCCGATACGTCCCTTTCCGTCGCGGCTGACTCGAGGGGGCTGTCTGGTAAATGCCCCCTTGGTCCTGTTGGATGGTTCGCTGAGTTTCCTCTCCGGCCCGCTGCAACAGTGGCTCGGAGGTGTGTCTTTCCCTTTCTCTTTTACTGCTCATGTAGCTCACAGGGCTTTTGATCAGTTGTAGGCAGCGGCTCCAGAAGCTCACCAAATCGACCTCTTTCAGTTCATCTCTGCCAGCTGACAAGAGGCGATCTCCCATTTGCCGGATGCACTTGGAAGCGTTGCAGACAGGGTACAGCGTTAGAAACGGCCTTTGCTGTCTAACAGCTTCAACTACTTTCGGATCCTGATAGATCATGCCTAGGGTTGAGAGATCTATGCCAAGATATTTCACCGCCGCTGATTTGAACTTTCTGTACACTAGGGCGGCAGTGTCTGTATTCTTGCACTGGTTTATGATCAGCTTTGCCTCGCCAGTGAATCCGTTCATCCGCAGGACTTTCAACAGGGCAAAGGAATCAGTCAAAGAGGTCGGTTCGGGGGTGATGACAAGGATAACTTCCGGGGAAGCTAAGCAAAAGGTGATAACATTTTTTGAGATGCCAGCAGACGTATCAAAAAGCAAGAAATCGTATTTGTTCATTTTTGAAAGGGACTCGATTAGGGCTTTCGTTTGGTCAGCCTCAAGGTTGGCCATCTCTTCCAAACCTGAGCTTGCGGGCAAGACATGGACTCTGTCCTGAATCTTTATGATGATATCTTCCAAATTTCGACCGTTTAGGATAACGTCGGAAAGATCGTACTCAGGCTGCATCCCCAACAGGATATTAATATTGCCCAGACCCAGGTCCGCATCAAAGAGGCAGACTCGGTAGCCATGGGTAGACAAATGAAGAGCCAAATTCAGGCTGATATTTGTTTTTCCCACCCCTCCCTTTCCGCTTGTAATGGTAATGACTCTGCTCATAGGCGTCCCCGAATCCTAACCATAAGAGGCCGCACCCCTTTAATCATTAATCACGGACTTCAGCGATCAAACCTCGCCGAGGCCGATCGCAAAGCGCACTGGCCCATGCTCTTCACTTGCAATTCACATGCCAAAGAATTCTATACCCGTATTTCCTATAACAGTTTTCTACAGTCTTCAGCAATGAGCCATAAGATATCAGCTACCCGGTCTCCCCGTCATATGGAGACAACACTTACCACTATTTTCCGATCTTGGTCCACGTCTATCAATTGGCCAGAAGTTCCTAAAGAATTCTCAGGGGGTTACCGATAAAATAATTTACTGAACTATTGAAGGGCGTTCCCCTATACACGGTTTAGAAACTACTATTTGAGGAGAACTCTGAAAATGGAACATCGGAATTGGCATCGCTTTTTCATGGGGCTGATTATCGGGTTAGCCACTCTTGGCATGATCGGGGGGTGCGATAGCGGTGAAAAGGCAGTAGATGAGATCACGGGGCATCGGGCTGTCAAGCAGTACCATAAATCGAAAAAAGATATCGAAAAGATAGCTGAAACAGCAGGAAAGGTACAAAAGCATCCCAGATGACAATAAGAAAGATGGTGAAAAGCCATGACCGTGGAGATGATGATTATGGCGAAGCGGCAGCAATTCAATCCGATGGCGAGATCGTTGTTGCCAGATAGCGCCTGATTCATCTCAAGCGCAGCCTACGGGTTCCGTACGGTGAGATAGATCGAACCAATAGATATGAAGAGGTGGTAATGAAATACTTTAACCGGTACCTGTTCATCGGCTTTCTTTCCCTATTCTTTTTTTCCTTACCCTTAGACCTCTTAGCAACTAGAAGAGGGATAAGGGTTGTCTCCAAACAAGGCCAACCGCTCTATCTCTACAAGGACTACCATGCCCTTGTGATTGGAGTGAGCGACTATAGCCAATGGCCGAAATTACCAAATGCGGCAGAGGATGCTCAGGAGGTAGCTGCCAAATTAAAGGAAATGGGCTTTACAGTAAGGCTTGTCGTCGATCCAAACGCACGTCAATTGAAAATGGCCCTGGCAAATATGTCTCGCAAGTGGGGCATAGAGAAAAATCGAGCATTGGTTTTTTATTTTGCGGGGCACGGAGACACAACTGAACTGGCAGACGGCAGGCAATTGGGTTACATTATTCCCAGAGATTGTCCGCTCCAACACACAAATCCTATCGGCTTCGAGGAGAAGGCTGTAAGCATGCAGGAGATGGAGATGGTGGCTTTCAAAGTGAAATCCAAGCATCTGCTGATGTTATTTGATTCATGTTTTTCTGGATCGCTCTTTACTTTGACACGTGCTGCGCCAACTGAGATTACAGAGAAGAGCGCAAAACCGGTGCGGCAGTTTATAACAGCAGGTGGCGCGGATGAAAGCGTTCCTGATCGAAGTATTTTCAAAGTCTGTTTGTTTCGGGGGTTAGAGGGAGACGCTGATTACAATCGGGATAAGTATGTGACTGGTTGTGAGCTGGGCATGTATCTCCAAACTGAAGTGGTTAACTATTCGAGGGGCGCTCAACATCCCCAGTACGGAAAGATCAATAACCCCCATCTCGATCAGGGCGATTTCATATTTGTATCCAAGGCTGCCAAAGCAGAGGTTTTGGCGGATTACTCCGCTGACGGGAAAGCGCAGATTGCCGAAGAGCTCGAACGGCTGAAATGTGAGCGAGAAAGGCTAGAGGCTGAAAGAAAGCTTCTTGAGGAACGAAGGCGCCTCGAAGCAGAACGACGCGCACTATCTTCTTCCACCTCTCCCGGATTGGAAGGTGAATTTTATGTAGATGGAACGAATCCCAATGGAAGCAAATACCATGGTAAAGCATTTATCGAGCGGAACGAAAACAAATACAAAATTACCTGGAAAATCGGTAGGCAAACATTCTACGGTAGTGGCACTCTGTCTGCTAACATGCTTTACGTGAAATGGACCGGCGGCCTTGTTGCCTACACTATCACCGAGAATGGCATTCTTAAAGGCATCTGGGCAGATGGTAAAGGTACCGAAACCCTGATACCTCATAGATAGTGTGCTTGGACCTTCCTCTCAAATGCAGTGTCATCCAGCTCAGACCTCGCCTCAAGTCCCGCTCGGCGGGACGCTCCTTCCCCTTCAATCCCGCATTAGCGGGAGCTCCTTAAGTCCCGGCCTTTAAGGGACGGTCCTCTCGCCTCAAGCGCAGCGATCGTCTTCTTTAGCCCCTATCAGCTATCAGCTATGCTTACCGCGCCTGCCCTGTAAAACCTGAAGCTGTTTTACCGGGGTGAAACCAAAGAATGTTTCACTGGGGAGCTATGAGCTCTCAGCTATGAGCTTGTTATAGAAACCTCGTCTCTCGAATTCAGGGGCGGGGTTTTTTCTTTTTTAACGTCGCTACGGGGCAAAGGGAGTTGAATGGTGAGACCTGACTCTTCAACCCTTCCAATTCAAAGATTTTATGTTTGCAAATCTTAGTTGATTTGAAAATATAAAAAAATTAAGTATATCATGTGATCATCCATGAAAACACGGTGCTGTAATTGAGTCTATATTTTCATTTGTTACTTAGTTCTAAAATATAAATCTCATTTTCTTAGCATGGTTTCATAAATGAGCACTGAGGCTACATCAACAAGAGCAGGAAGATATGTCACCCAGCCAACAAGATACAAGGCGTTCATCCCTGCTCCTCTGCCTCCATCTGAAAAGCCAAGGAATAAAATTTACCCCGTTGAATTTAAACTTGCTCCATGGTTACGAGAAGGCTGTAGGAATCAAAAGATCATCTAAAAATCAATTAACGTTTATTTCAATTATTCAGCTGGGGTTGGATTTGAGGTCAAGGAACCCAAAGCTCGGTATGGTAAAAAAGGGGGAAAGAAACAGTGAAAACATGGCCACCGAAGCACGATATCCGAAACTCGCAACTCCTAACGCAGATTTGCTCTTAGCTCTCAGCTTTGGAGTTTATGAGAAATGACAAAGAGTCAAACGGAGAGGTGCCCTCTTCACACAAGAGCAGACCCCCTTTCCATAGAGGTGCTCTGATATGGATGGTAAAAGAAAACCTATAGCAAAAACCATGGCACAGCATCCCGCGCGAAAGGCAAAGAGCACCAGTGCAAACGATTTATCCCTTCCATCGGGATACCTCGAAGCCCTTGAAGACATTAAAGTGCGGGTCCGCGCAGCCCGGATTCGAGCGTCGCTTTCTGTCAATCGCGAATTGATCACCCTCTATTGGGAGATCGGGCACCTGATTTTACAGCGCCAGCACACAGAGGGCTGGGGTACCAAGGTGATCGACCGTCTCTCGGTTGACCTCAATCGGGAATTTGCCGACCAAAGGGGCTTCTCTGCAAGAAATCTGAAGTATATGCGCAAGTTCGCTGAGTGTTATCCTGACAAGGAAATTGTGCAGCAGGCTGCTGCACAAATACCGTGGTTTCATAACTGCACGATCTTCGACAAGGTCCAGGATGCCGTCCAGCGTGAATGGTATACCCGGGCGACCATAGAGTACGGCTGGTCGCGCGCCGTGCTCGTTCACCAGATCGATTCCGACCTATACACCAGGCAGGGCAGAGCTCTGACGAATTTCCCGGCTACCCTGCCCGCCCCCCAATCCGATCTGGCTCAGCAGCTCATCAAGGACCCGTACAACTTCGAGTTTCTCGGGCTCGGCCCGAACATCTCAGAACGGCAGCTCGAAGCGGCGCTGATCGACCGTTTGAAGGATTTCCTGATTGATCTGGGCAAGGGCTTTGCCTTCGTCGGACAGCAGTATCATCTCGATGTAGGGGACGAGGATTACTACCTCGATTTGCTCTTCTACCACCTGCACCTGCGCTGCTATGTAGTCATTGATCTCAAGGTCGTGCCCTTCAAGCCCGAGTTCGCGGGGAAGATGAACTTCTATCTCTCTGCCGTGGATGAACAGTTGCGCCACTCCGACGATCAACCGACCATCGGCCTGATACTCTGCAAGGAACGCAACCGGCTGGTGGTTGAATACACCCTGCGCGACACCACAAAACCGATGGGCGTTGCCACCTACCGCGTTTTGCCGCGTAAGCTCAAGGGCGAACTCCCAACAGCCAGACAGATTGAGAAGGGGATCGGAAAGACATAACGGCGATGAGAGTTAAGGGTGGGCTGGAATGCTCCGTATTAGATGGCAGGAATAGAGACTGCTATGCATTAAGCAAAGATCGGTAAGGGAGTCAGCGTCGGGTCTGCACATTTCACAACTCAATAGGCATGGAATTATTATGGTAAAGTGATGGATCAACAGGAAACCAAAGATTTTGTCAGGAGTGTAGGCCCCATTCTCACGTTTTTTTATGCTCTACTTTCCCAAAGACGCCCAAGGTCAAACAGACTCCAAAAGGGTTTTGGAAACCATTTTAGGGAGGACGAATAACCTGAATCAGGCTGGGAAGTTTAACGCCCTGAGGCCCTATGGGCGGCGTTAGGAATAATTCACAATTCAAGACGTGACCCCAGTTTACTGCACATCCCCCAAAAGACTGGGCGCCCGACAGACCGGGAGGACCCCGCAACATGGAGAGGGTTGTAAAACCCGGAATGATATCGTGAAATGGGGGTCAGCCCGTTGACAGGCTGATCCCACTTCTTTTCAGTCCTGCTAGAAACGTACGATGCTGTTCTCCTCAAACCCCCTCCCGACGCATCTCCTGTTACCGTTCAGGTTACTGCCATCGAAATAGTCCTCCAGGCTGGACAGAATAGATTCTAACTTTATCCAACCGGTGGCTGCGGCCAATACGCCGAGCATGCAGGTATTAGGGGTGGGCATACCGATTTCTTCCACAGCAATCCTTTCGGCATCTGCCGTTGCGGCGAGCAGGAGGTTTTCGTGAGGCTCTTTTTCGAGACTTCCGGCGAGATTGAGAATCAAGATGCCTTTTCGTTTTAATCCCTCGAACACACGGGGTGTGGCCCTCTGAGAGGGGTCTAGGACCACCAGGCAATCGGGATGATAGATTTGGGTCTTTTCAAGGATCGGTTTGTTATCAAAACGACCATAGGCCGTCACCGGTGCCCCCCGTCTTTCAAAACCAAACATGGGAAAGGCACTCCCGAACTTGCCTTCCCTGACAAAGGCGTTGGCCAGGATTCGCGAGGCAACCACCGCTCCTTGGCCGCCCCTGCCGTGGAATCTTACTTCAATCATCTTTATCTCCGTTTACTCAGATGCATAGAGAGCTCTGTATAGCATCAGGAGGTCCTGTAAGCTCCCGTGTATGGGAAACACCAACGTACCGAGCGGCGCTCGGTAACTCATTTCCGGTATTCAGTAAGATAATGGAGAAAGTCATATTCGGAGTTCACCTCCTCCTGAATCCGCTCCAGTTCGTCCTCCCTCAGGTGGCTGAATTTGTTGATGAGCTTGGTGTACTCAGAAATGGGTTTCGGTTTCTTGACCTCGTGCGTCAGCCTGAACATCCCCTCTTCCGCCTCCCACAGCGGGAAATAATTGGTCCTCACCGCACTGCGGCAGAGTTCGATGGAAAGGTTCGTCGGCACGCCCCATCCGGTGGGACAGGGGCAAAACACATGGATATAGGCCAGTCCCTCATTCTTTTTCTCTTTGGCCTTGAGGAGCTTCTTGGCAAAGTCCTCCAGGTGGCTCAGGGTGGCAGTGGCTGCAAAGGGAATACGGTGCATGGCCATCAGAAGAGGCAGATTCTTGCGCCTCGTCGGCTTCCCCCGCCTCATCGCTCCCACAGGGGTCGTGCTCGTCTTTGCCCCTATAGGTGTGGTGCTGCTTCTCTGAACTCCTGTATTCATATACCCTTCGTTGTCGTAGCAGATGTAGATGAAATGCTCACCCCTTTCCGCCGCACCTGAGAGGGTCTGAAACCCGATGTCAGCGGCACATCCGTCCCCGTTGAAACAAACAACGGTGGCATCCTGGCCGCTCTTACGGTAATACCTCGAAAGACCCGTTGCGTTCGCCGCTGCGCTCGTCAGCAGGGTGCCGTAAGCGGTCAACGTATGCCATGCCCCGACATTTTGTCCCATCACCACCGGGTTGGAACAGGAGGGTGTGCCCGTAATGACCATATCCTTTCTGCCGAGAACCTTTGCCATGAACCTCAGGGTCAACTCCAGAGGACAGCCCGAACAGCAGGAGAGCCCCCCTGCAAAGGGGTCCTCATCGCAGAAATAATCAAAAACCTTGGACAGTTTGCTTTTTTTATCCGTCATCTCTTATCACTCCTCCATGGATACCCATGTCACTTCCTGATAGGCATCGCCCTTTGATGCTGAGCGAACACCCTCTACCATACGCTCGATATGGGCGATGCTCACATCCATGTTCGCAATTCCATCGATAAAGCTCATCATGGGGATGTTGCCCATCTCGGGCGAGAGGGCCCTTAGCTCAATGTAAATAGGCCCGCAGTTCCAGCCAAAACAGATGCTCCGGTCAATCACTCCTATGGCTTTCTTACCTTTCAGCGCCTCCACAAGCCTTTCCCGGGGAAACGGACGAAACATCCTCAACCGCACCAACCCGATTTTCAGGCCCCGTTCCCTTTGAAGATCGACAACCTTTTGTGCTGTTCCCGACAAACTTCCAGAGGCGACCAGCACAATCTCCGCATCCTCGGTCCTGTACTCGTCGACCTGTCCCCCGTAGCTCCTCCCGAAATGCCGCCCGAAGGCTTCGTCTATCTCATCAAATGTGTCCTTCGCCCGTTCCATGGCGGCACAGTGCTTGTAGCGAAGCTCAAGATACCCCTCCAGGATCGCATGGGTGCCGAAACCCGCAGGCTCTCCCGGAATGAGCCGGGGTCGTTGGGGCTGCGCCTTGAGCGGCGCCAGGAAACTGTCTACAGCCTCTCTCGAAGGGATCTCCACCTTCTCTGCAAGATAGGAAAGATAGAATCCGTCGTAGTTCACCATCACAGGAACCTGGATCTCAAAATCCTCGGCCAGCCGGTAGGCCATAATAATGGAATCCAGGATCTCCTGACAGTTCGATGCAATGAGGGAAATCCACCCAGAATCCCGTGTCGAGATCATATCCTGCTGCCCCGCGGAAACCGCCGTAAGCCCTGGTGTCTCTCTGTTGACATTGACCATCACTAAGGGCACCCTGTAGCCTGCTGCCTGCAATAGAGCGTCATACATGAATACCAGGCCGTAGGAGGAAGTGGCCGTGAAGGCACGCGCCCCGGCTGCCGAGGCCGCGCATATGATGTTCATGGCAGAGCTCTCCCCTTCTACTTCCACCATCTCGGCATCCAACTCTCCTGCCGCATGAAATCTGGACATCTCCTCCACAACCTCGGTCTGGGGCGTGATGGGGTACAGGGCCACGACCTCGGGCCTGCAAAGCATGGCACCGTATGCCGCAGCAGAATTACCCGTTATGACCTTCGTCTTCACCTGGTGCTTGTCTTTCCGGTTCATCTTAAGAATCCTCTTGTGTCTGCATGGTGATAGCCTTGCGTGGGCATTCATAAGCACAGATCCCACATCCCTTGCAGAATGCTAAAGTGGGCTCAAAATGGTTCCCCTTGTTCACCATGCACTGAACCGGGCAATACAGCGCACAAAGCCCACAATAAGTGCACCTGTCCTCGTCCACGACCGGTCGCTAAATCCTCCAGCTCCCTGTGTCCAAACACAGAAGCACTTCGTCTGCATGCGACCAGCCGGCCTCCTCACGAAATCGAAATTCTCTTGCCATATTGTCTCATTACCTCCTATGGGGTACTTCTCATTTCCCCATTAATTTAATGAGGGTTGCAGGGCTTACATAGAATACTCTATCCAATTCCATGCACAAAAAAAGCCTTCAGGTCAGTTGCCTGTAAATTGCCAAGTAGTGACTGTAGGTAAGGTTAAAAGTTTCAAGATTTCAGTGGATTGCACGTTATACGCTAACCCGAAAGTGCTATCAGATACCACACCATGTTGAAGACAATGCATTTCTCAGTCCTGGCATCTTTGAGAAGCGCTCGCATCACAGCGTAGCTCAAAAATGGTATAGGTTGCAACACCTATTTCCTTGAGATATGAAAAACAATTGGTTCACATCCCAGTTAAATAAAAGCAAGAACGTTTAACGGGATAAATCTTAAATAATAAGTATTGACACCCCAACTGAAAGGGGCGACGCTTTTAAAAAACTAAGTTGCCAAGGTGAGCCGCAGTAAATCTTTACTTTTGACATTTTCCGGGATCAAACTTTCTCTCTTGCCACAACCACCTCCTCACTGACTGCTGATGACTGCTAAAGACTCGCCCAAAACGCCATTTTTATTTTTGTGTTTGCCTTTTTCTAAAGAGGACTTACTCTCTTGGGGCAGGCTACCCCGTTTCATTCGGCAAAGAAAAACCGGTTGGCCTTTTGATTACCAGTTGAAATCGAGGCTTTGTTCGATGTGAGGGCTATGGCAAGAATCATAACTTTGCGGGTACTGGAACGAACCACAAGATATGGAGAATGTGGCGTATGCTCTTCGTCAGGCCAAAATCGTCGATTCTGAGGCGATTCTGAAAGGCCAACGAAATAATTACCATCCCTGGTTTCACTCCCGAAAAAAGTGTTTTCGGGAACACGAGGGAACTATTCTGAAAGTCGTCTCAGACTCCTGATCCGCTCCTTGGCGAAATCAAACTCGATCCAGGTGTCCATGAATGATTCTAGGGCCTCTTTGTAGTGCTTGATGGCCCTCTCCTTATCCCCGCATCCTTCTGCCCAGAACCCCAGGGCAGCGTGAAGGGTGATAAGGTTCTCTGGACTCTTCCCGGCTTCCTTCTTCAGGGACTCCTCTGTCCGTTTTCCCAGCAAACACTCGCTGACAGCCCGGTACCATGAGTCCCTCATCCGGCGCCCATAGGCCCCCAGGCTGGCCCGGGCCTCCTCCTGGCGCCCCATGCGCTGAAGAATCTCGGGTTCCAACAGCCCCACACTCAGCCGGCTGGCGCTCTGCCGGCCTTCCCTCTTTAGGAAGGTCCGGGCATATTCCAATGCCCGCGCCCAGTCTTCCTCTATGGTGCTGTAGAAAGCAAGCCCAACCATGACGTCCCTGTTGCCCGGAACGCTCTCAAGTATCTTTTCCAGGACCTCTCGCTTTTCCTTCGGGCTGGCTGAGTCCTCTTCAAGCCGAGTCATAAGTTCGGCCAGCTCGGCCTTGAGACGCTCCTTAGCCACTTGGTCTCTTTGTATGGTCTGGCTGAAGGCTTCCATCTCGGCCTGATACTCGGCCCACCGAGATTTGGCCTGAAAAGACCCCAGTCTCCGCTGCTGGACCTGGTCCAACAGGGCGCTGGCCAGAAAGAACTCCCAGCCGTCGGTGTCGGCTGCCAGGACAACCTCCTTCAACAGCCTCTCCGAGTCAGCCCATTCCCCGCGTTCGGCCTGAATAAGGGCGACAATGTAACGGAGCCAATTTCTCTCAGCCTCGTTGTCCCAGCCTTTGAGGGCCGACTCCTTGTCAACCAGCCCCTCCAAAACCCGGACCAGATAGCCCAGAAACTCGGCAGGGGACCTCCAGTCCAGGGCCAGCAACTCCTGGCGGTGGGGGCTCACCGAGGAGCGGCCAGCCAGCCAATCGATGATGAAAAGCATCACCTTGGCCAGGCTGTTCTCGGCGTCCATGGACAGAGACTGACTGAAGAGTCGTTTGGCGCCCTGATTGTCCCCGGCGCAGAGGTGCATCATCCCCGCAGCCATCACCAGTGTCGGGTCAAAGCTGAGTTTTAGTTCCTTATCGGCCATGGCCATGGCCTCGGCCCAGCGGTTTTTACCTGCCAACTCGGTGATCCGTTTGAGCTTGGCCTCCACGGATAGATCGAGTACCCCATTCCACTTGACCTGGCCGACCTTAAGATCCTGAAGGAAGGCTGCAGCCTTAGTAATGGGCAGGACCATGGCCATGTCCCATACGGGTGTGACCACGGGCAGCAGCCCTGCGGCCCATTCCGTGGCCACGCCTGAGGCGAGGCCGATGACCTTGCCGCGCATGTCGATGATCGGCCCGCCGCTGTTGCCCCCGTGAAACGAGGCGTCGACCTGGAGCAGGTTCTCAAAGGAACGGCGGACGTGGCCCTTGGTCACGCTGACATTGACGCTGGCCTCCAGGGCCCGGCTTCCCAAGGGAAATCCAAGGGCGATGACCCGCGAAAGCTTGCGAACATTCTGGGCCTCCATCTTCAGGTCCAGAGGCAGGGGTTTTAGCCCTTCCGGCACCTGGTCTATTTTGAGCACGGCGAAGTCATCCTTGAGCGGAGATGTGACCAGGTGCCGGGTCTGAACCGGGGGCTTGGCCACCCCCGCGATGGTCAGGCGTGGGATTCCGTCCGTGCGGAAGGCCGAGCCAAGGAAGTAGGCATCGGCCAGGTCGGCGCTGTCCATCAGGTCAGCGGAGCGGTTGAAGGCTTTCTCCCCTTCAAACCACAGAAACATCCGGTACGCAAAGCGGGGAGACCGGTCGTTTTGCCTGAGTTGGTAGATGGCCATATGAAGGCTGATGTCCTCCAGCCAGGGGCAGGCCACGTGGCGGTTTGTCAGCAGGTAGCCGTCACTGTCCACTAGAAATGCCGTGCCCTCAGCCCGATTGCGGTAATACGGGGTGTCTTTACCCTCTTCCAGCCAATACTCTACCAACACAAAGGCCACCGATCGGGCGTACTGATTAGCATAATCCTCGAGGACAGCGGCGCTCTCGTTCTTTTTGAGGCCCAACCGGAACCAGGCCAGGGCGCCGGCGACGACCAACAGGACTACTAGGGCCGCCAACAGTTTCTGCCTTCTCTTTAGCTTCCTGATCGCCCCGGCCGAGGCCGCGGCCAGTTCGAGTTGCCGTCTCTTGGCCTCTTCAATCTCGCCGTCTTTGATCCGGCCAAGGGCAGTGGCAACCTCACTCATGGACCGGGGCCGCAGGTCCGGGGCATCGGCCAACATCGTTTTGAACAAAACTTTAGCCTCATGGGGCAGCGGTAGTTCGTCAACCTTGGCCAGGAAGTTGCAGGCCTCATAGTCAGCCGTCAGAAGTTCCACGAATATCTTGCCCAAGGACCAGATATCGCTCCTGAAATCCAGCGGACGCTCGTTAGCAATGTCAGGGTGACAAGCCAGGAGATGTTTCAACATGGGACCGGGCCGGTCCAGTTTGGGGTCGAAGAAGCGGGAAAGCTTATAGTCGATTTTGACCTCTAGCTCTCCATTCTCGTCTTCGACCGCTATGATGTCGTCCAGAATAAGATGGGGAATGAAGTGGCCTTCCTGATGGAGCACCGCCAGCGTTGAGGCTATCTTGTAAAAGAGGTCAAAGGCCACCTGGTAGTCGTTGAGGCGTCCGGAGCCCAACACATCACCCCAGCTCTCGGCGTCCACCCATTCGCTGATCCGGTACCACAACCCGTCGGTGGAGCGTCTGATCGCATAGTGCCGGATGAAACCCTCGACGGGCAGTTTCTTGAGTTCCTTTAACTCCCGCCTGAGCCGATCAGCCACCTTTTTGTTGACCCCGGATTGAGGGGTGAAGAGGCGGATCATGACCCGCTCATTGGTACGCTCCCTGACCGCCCGGCAAAGAAAGCTGGCGTGACCCTCGTGGAGGACTTCCTCTATCCGGTAATCGTCGATGTACCTTCTCCCCTCGCCCACCTCGCTTCCGCACGAGGGGCAGGTAGTTATCTCTTCGGCCAACGGTTGTTCACAGGTTTGACACAGCTTCATAGATTGTTCCCGGAAATCATTTTCATCTCGGACGGTCGCGCTATCTGGATTATAATATCCCTTCCTTTACTGATAAGAATTGCTTATCCAATACATGTACAATGCAATTGCTGTACCAATGGGAGCAACTTATTTTATTTTTTTATGTAATTCGCGTTGAAAACTACATTTATTATGCAACAGCTTTCGCAGTGTTTCTTGTGATCTGGCTTCCTTTTGGATTACGGCATCGTAAGGCGATGATACGTTTTGTGTCATCAACTAGTAAAGGGGGACATCCTAAACAACTAAAAAGAAAACAACAGGGTCACACATCCCAGTTAAATAAAAGCAAGAACGTTTAACCCCAGTTGAACACCCGGAGGGTCCCCGGTTCAACGGGGCGGGCGGGATAAATTTTAAATAATAAGTATTGACACCTCAACTGAAAGGGGCGACGCTCTTAATAAACTGAGTTTATGAAGTGAGCCGGAGGAAATCTTTCCTTTTCAAGCGGGACGCCCTTAAAAAACTAAGTTGACGAAGTGATCCGGAGCAAGTTTATACTTTTGCCATGTTTCGGGATTAAATCTCTCTTTCACCTCAATCTCTTCTCCACTGGGCAAATTTCATGACGATTGCATGCTCAATCATTCGTCCCAAAGAATGAAAGAAAAGATTCATTCCAATTATCCGAAAATAGCCGAAAATAGCCTCTTGACACTTAACGCTTTGCGTTATACCCTACGCATTATGATTCAGTCGTTCAAGTGCATGGAAACTGAGAAAATATTCAAACGTGAATTCTCGAAGAAGTTGCCACGGGATATTCAACGAATTGCCTTTCGGAAGCTTCGAATGCTGAGTCGTTCAGTTTCATTGAGTGATATGCGCGTACCCCCGGCAAATCGACTGCAAAAACTCCACGGAGAACGAGCGGATCAATTGAGTATTCGTATCAATGGCCAATATCGAATTTGCTTCAGATGGCACAACAACGATGCGTATGGTGTCGAAATTGTTGATTATCACTAAGAGGTGAAGGTTATGAGAAATGATAGAATAGCTCCGGTTCATCCGGGAGAAATCCTGCTTGAGGAATTTCTTAAGCCCATGGGTATAAGCCAGAACCGAATAGCTCTGGACATCAGGGTTCCTCCCCGAAGGATCAATGAGATTGTACACGGAAAAAGGCGAATAACCGCTGATACCGCCTTACGTTTGGGCCGATACTTCGGTATGTCGGCGCAGTTCTGGTTGGGACTGCAGATGGATTATGATCTGGATACGGAAGAAGACAGATTGGGGAACCGGTTAGGCGAAGAGGTTCGCATACGTGATGTTTCCGCTCAAGCTTGAAGCCTTAAACGCGGGGAGCACAGGGTTAAAATTGACCAGTGTCAGTGAAGGGGTCAAGTCTCCGTTTGACTTATGTTGGTTGGAAAGACACTTACCATCGCTGTTTGTCCGGCGTCCACTAAAAAACTACGTTGGTAAAGTGAGCTGCAGTAAATCTTTACTTTTGCCATTTTTCGCGATCAAACTGTTTCTTTTGCCGTTATCTCCTTGCTGACCGCTTATACCCTTTTTAATCCCCACGTGCACATTCTATGTACAGATGGCTGTTTCTATGGCAACGGTATGTTCAGAGTAGCTCCTTCTTTTGACACAGGGGATCTGGAGGCGACCTGCCCGCCATCGCGAGCTCAGGCGAGGCGGGCGGGTCTTTCAGCATAAGCTCCTTAACATGCTCCTGTCCAAAGGTAAAATCACTCAAGATCTCATCAACATGCTTTTATCCTGGCGCCATTCGGGCTTCAATGTTTTTTGTGGACCAAGAATCCATCCCAGGGAGGAAGATGCTATGGAAAACCTCGCTCGCTATACTTGTCCGCCTCTGGAGGATTATCCGTGCCTCCTTCTCACAAGAGCGGATGACCTACATCCGAGAGGAATCCAAAGTCATATACAAATCAAAGGACGGGAGGCAACAGAAGGCCTTTGATGCCCTAGAATGGCGCCGCCAACAGGCGGGATGCAAGCACTGGCTGCTATGTCTTCTCATATACCTGATAAAGGAGAGCAGAT
>Ga0114920_10000539_pt1 | contig 16433 bp, 10 predicted proteins | sample ChitaG_FD_88683 | JGI IMG/M metagenome (GOLD analysis project Ga0114920, IMG submission 88683) | Deep subsurface microbial communities from South Pacific Ocean to uncover new lineages of life (NeLLi) - Chile_00310 metaG | ecosystem: Environmental > Aquatic > Marine > Oceanic > Sediment ... | reverse complement strand
GGTGACTTTCGATGTTTCGACGTTTCGACGTTTGGACGTTTCGCTGATGGCTGGAATCGGTCCTGACAGTCTGGTGTACCCGGGTCCTTTTCTGGGACTGGACACGACGCGCGAGCCGGCGCAGTTGGGTCTGGCGTACGCAACAGAGGCGCTGAACATCACGTTTGCCAACGGCCTGATCGAGCCGCGGATCCCCTGGGCGCCGCTGAAGTATGGCGAGGGATTCCCCTCGCTGCGACCGTACGTCAACCTTGGCCAGCCGGTGTTGTGCTTCTGCCAGTTGCGCACGAGCAGGAACACGAAGCCCGTCATCATCGCCAAGGTTCTTTCCTCTGACGGTCGGGGGGCGAATCTCTGGGCGATCAGCAGCGGAAGAAACGTCGTGCTGCTGGCTGGGGCGCAAGGCTTCAACACTTGGCCGGGTGACTTCGTGCTTCACAACGGCTGGGTTTACCTGCTCGACGGCGCCGAGCGCATCTGGAAAACCGATGGCACGCCGGAAGGGACGTATCACGCGGGTATCAAAACGCCGACGTCCCCGACGAGCCCACCCTATGACCAGATGCTCGTCATGGACCCCCAGGGTGGCGTGCCTGGCAACGTGGCCGGTCTGGTGAACTATATGTTCAGCCTCTATGACTCACGGACCGGAATCGAAAGCAACGCTACATACGTCCGGGGGCCGAATGACCAGCTCTACGTTGAATTGGGGGCCAGCTTTACATACTTTCCTGGTCATCTTCTTCAATACGAGGGGGCCGACAAGCTCCGCCTCTACCGTTCACGGATCGAGATTAACGGCCCGTACCGTTTGGTCGGCCAACATTCATTGCGAGGAGATACGCAGTTTTCGTTTCGGGACGAACTGGCGGAAGATGAGATCACGCTGTCGTCAGTGATCACAGGGCCTTTCGCGCCCCAGCGTAACGAGCCGATCGACAGGGCGAACTGCGGGGCGCTGCTGGACGGGCGTTTGTTCTACGCGCGTCTCGATCACCCGGGTCGTGTGTATTACAGTTCAGTGGGCACGATGGACTACGGCCACCCGGATGATTTTCTCAACGTCAGCGGCGACGAAGATGAGATCGTGCGCGGTCTGGTCGCAATCGGCGACCAGCTCTGGGTCGGCAAGCGCAACGCGATTTATTCGGTGGCCGGCAAGATCCACACGGCGACGAACGCCACGCTGGCGACCGGGGGCATCCCGCTCGATACGGAGGAGGTAATCACGAAATCGCGGGCCAGGATCGGCCCGGCCAACGCGCATGGCAACGGCTTTGTCCTGGCGGGCATGCCCGCAGTCGTCCATTTCCCCGCGGACTCCGGATTCTTTTCGTTCGACGGAGCGAGTGTGCGGTGTGTCTCGCGGCGGATCAAGCGCACATGGAGAGATTTCAAGCTGCAAGGCGATGGGTTTTTCACGTTTGCGGACGATCCTGAACACCAGATCCTTTTCGTGTGCAACGGCTGGGGGGTCACTCAGTCGCAGGTGCCGATTCTGGCGTATCACTACGGTGCCAATGATGGTGCCGGCCTTGGCCGATGGTCGACGTTTACAGGTCAAGGGCTTCCCTCGGATAGCGAATTGCCGGAGTTCGCAGTGACCGCGATCACGACGCCGGTGGGGGAGGAGGCCGTAGGCCCCGTGGACGTTCCATTGGCGATCACGCACAGTCAAATCCTGATCGGTACGAACATCGGGTATTTCTACAGCGGAGACCCGGATGCGGACGGGGCGTATATCCCGAACTGGAAGTGGGTCAGCGGTCGGATCCCGATTCAAAAAGGCGGGCGCGGAAAGGTCCGGTGGGTCAAGGCCCTGTTCGCTCGATCGGAAGCAAACATTTCAGCTCTCGCCGGGTGCATGCTGATCGTTCTGATGGACGGTGATCCATCGCGGATAGACGCTGTAACTGGATATTTCACTGCGGAGCAATGCGTCGTAAACGTGCGACGCTACGGACGTACGATATGGATCCACATTGTCGGAAGGAGCGCATGGACAGAGGATTGGGCGCCGGCCCTTGGGATAGCCGGACTGGTGATTAACGCGGCCCCCACGGGTCAGCGCTGAAAAGTCGAAAAGTCCAAATGTCAAAACGTCCAAATGAACAGGTCGACTTTCGACGTTTCGACATTTTGACGTTTTGACGTTTCGACGTTTTGAAGGAGTTCAGACATGGCACGCTTGTTTTCGACGTATGTAGTAAAAGTGACGCCGACCGTGAATCCGCACACGATGGTCCAAGTGATGGCACCGAGTGATCAGCGGGTGATCGTTTCGATCGCTGATCTGACGCCGTTTGGGAGTACCGGAGCCTCGACCAACATCGAATTGGATTGGAGGGAACAGACCGATCACGGCAGTATGGTTGAGGACACATCGCGGTTGGTGAGAGTCCCACCGGTTACAGCCGGCGAGGACCTTCAAACCAAGATCTGGAAACTGACGGGGACGACTGAACCGGCGGCATCAGCAAACCCGCTGTTCGGCTTCGGGCTTCACCAGCAAGCGGCCCGGATCTGGACGCCGAGCGTTCCCTACCAGGAGCTTCTGCTCGAAGGCGGCAAGATGTTCGGTCTGCGATGGTTGGCCGGTTTCTTTTCGATCCCGATCATGATCCAACTGTCGATCGAGGAGTAGGCCAATGGCAAACCCCTTGGCAACGCTGGGCCCGTTTTTTCAACGGGAGTATGGCAAGAAGGAAACGATCGTGGGTCCGCCGAAGCCACGCGCGCCACAAGGCGGGAAGATCTTTGGGATCGTGCCGCCGAGTGATGAGCCTCCGCCGCCCTTGCCCATTGCGATCTTGCAACAGGGCGCCGGGCCGGATTTCAGTTACGGATGGTGATCGATGCCACAGCGATACGATCTACACGGGGTGCCGATCCGGGCCGAGGAGGAGTTCGCGGCATTGGCGCGAACACTGGACGGACTTGGCAGAGCGGTGAGGCGACTGCAAGCCGCGTCGACTGAATTGCCTGGTTCGCCGAACAAGGCTGCCGGCATGAGGCAGCCGACACCGACTGATGTTGGGAACAAACACGAGAGCTTTTGGCCCTTGTTGATGATGGGAACGTGAAGATGAAACGTCGAAACGTCGAAACGTCGAAACGTCGAAACGTCAACGGAGCGCTGTAGTGAAAACCGGTATCCTGGCGCAGGTTCAAATCGCCGAGGCCGACGTCGAGCAGGAACTTTACACCGTGCCGGCATCGTACTGGGCGGGGATCTCGACGATTCTGATCTGCAACCAGGCTGCCACGGTCAAGACGTTTTCGCTCCGTGTAAGACCCACGTTCGAGACCGACCCCGCCGACAAGCAGTTCATTTTCAAGGAATGCCCTGTGCCGGGCAACGACACGTTCGAGATCACGGTCGGCCTTGTGCTGGGTCCGGTGGAGACGTTGCGGATCGTGGGGTCAACGACGGGGATGTCGGCGACGGTCTTCGGTTGGGAGAAACCCGTGTGACGATCGGGGCTTCACAACGCAGGGTGCAGGTTACGGACGGCGTCGAGGTCGTCAGTGTCGACGCCAACAATCGGATGGAGGTCGTCGAGCCAAGTGCGGCGGCGATCAAGAGCGCGGTCGAGAAGATGGACGACCCGGTGTCGGGCTCGGAAATGCTGATCGCCGGCGGCGCGACGCAAGCGAATGACGTCAAGGTGACGCTGGACGGTGAGGTTGCGAAAACCGAGGGCAACGTAGCCCATGACACAGCGGATTCCGGCGGCCCCGTTAAGCAAGGCGCCAAGGCCGTCGCGCATGGTTCGAGCCCAACGGCCGTCGCGGCGGGTGATCGCACGGACCTGTACGCGAACCGGCACGGTGTCCCGTTCGTGATCGGCGGTCATCCGAATGTCCAACGAGCAGAGGGGATACGAATCACGGCCGGGACGGATACGATCGCCACGCCGGCAGGCGGCAAGCGTTTCGTCGTGACCGCCGTGTCGGCATACAGCGCCAACGGGGGCCTCAACAACATCGGCGTCGAACTGAAGATCGGTTCGCTTCGGATTGTCAAGCATCCAAGAATAGCGCCGGGATCTGGTTTCGTGGAAGGTTCCGGCGCGGGGATTCTGTGCATCGGGGCGGTCGACGCCGCGATCGAGTTGGTCACGACTGTGCATGACGGAACTATCTATGCGTATGTGTCCTATTATGAGATCGAAACCTGATGGCCGGCCTCTGGAAATGCTATCTGCGGGTCTACGCGCCGTCGGACGACGTGCTTAATCAGCCGTTGAACATCGTCGCCGCCGCGTCCCGGCCGCGTATCATCCAGCGCGGGATGATCGACCGGTTCGCAATGCCCCTGGGGCGCAAGGACCTTTACGGCATCTGCGTCGACAGCGATTTAAGCGGGTACAAGAAGATCAGCCCAGTCAACCAGGGGCCGACCGACTTCTACGTCGGCGGCGCCACCGCCACGAGATGGCCGGGGATTTACTGGGACGACATCGAGGACTTGGCCACGGACGCCGGAACGATGGATGACTTGACTGCCGATGGCACCACGGGCTTTTCGTTTCGTGCGTGGTGGCAGATGTATTTTACGGACATAGCCCCGGACAAAGTAACGGTCTACGGCTACATGTACCACCGAACGGCAGAAGGAACGGAAACCTTGCTGGATACGTGCCATGCGATAGTCACAGCGTTCGAGACACACTACACAAAAACCATGTGGGCAGACAACCAGGCATTCGGTGTCAGGGAGCGTTTCGTGGTGAAGTGGCGTGTGAAGTTCGAGAAGGGAATCGGGTAGATTGAAACGTCAAAACGTCAAAACGTCGAAATGCGGAGCGATCTGAATGATCAACGAAACAATCCTGGCGGGGGTGGCCACTGTAGCGGCGGCGCTTGCAATCGCCGTTGACCGGGCGCTTCGGCGATCGAACAGCCGGAAGGCGACCGGGAATCCATCAGGTGGTGACGGTAACGGTCCGAAACTGGTGCTGTATCGGCTGGACGCCCTGGACAAAGCGACGTCAGCGCTCACGGGCAACGTCGGCAAGCTGACGGAGCGCGTCGTGCGGATTGAAAGCCAGACGAACGGATTGGGTTCGGCGATCAAAGACGGTTTTGAGCGCGTGGAGACCGAACTGAACTGTGTAAAGAAGTTGGCTGGCAGCAGACAGGCCAGTGGGAGTGTACGGACATGAACTTTCTACAACAGCTTGCGAACCGGCGGGCGCTGCGGAATGCGACCTTCACGACAACGCCGTACTACGGCAGCAGCAAAGCACCGCCGGGGTCGCTTACGGGCGATCGAGCGACGGGTGCCAGGGGCTTGCCAGCCCTGCACGACCGTCCTGCCTATCAACTCGGCACGGGTGCACTTCAGTGGTACGAGTCACCTGACGTCACGTTCCGAGAAGGTCAAGGTGGGTATGCCCTGGAGCACCCGGCGGCGGCGGGTGCAATGGCGCGCTTAGACACGCCGATCCCGGACTGGGCGACGGGCAGTTTCGACGATCCGGAAACCTTCTACCAGTGGTACCGCGCGAGCTACCAGCATCCGGACTTCCCGGCGGAACAGGCCTCGCTCGGATCGGAGGCGGCGGCCCACAGGGAACAGGAGCGGGGAAGGCTTGCCGGGATCAGCCAGCTAGAGGGCTCACAAACAGCCATTCGCGGTTTGCTCGAGCGCTTCCGGGACGACCCGGATCGCGCCGCAATCGAGGCTTCTCTGCGCGGGTATGCCGCTCCGGGCGCTCGCATGGTGGGTGAGACGGAGGAATCCGCTTGGCAGCAGCGATTGGCCCAAGCGGCGGCCAGGGCCGAGGAAGCGCGCCGCGTTCGGGCCGGGGCGACCGGAGCTCTGGGCGGCGGCGCGAGCGAGTACAGTCGCGGGGCCTATCGCACGTTGGCGGATGCCCAGGGCTTGCAGTTGTCTGCGCGGATTGAACGGGCCAATGAGGAGGCACGGCGTAGGGCGGTGGGAGAGTTGGGCGATTACACCGGATCCGGCCAGGCCTTCGAGAACCGCCTGCTGGTGGAGCTGGCGGCGATCGATCAGGAAATCGCCCGTGTCAAAGCCGGTAAGGTCGTTGAACCGACCGACCTGATGCCGTACTCGGAGTTGGCGTTTGCGCGGGAAGCCTACGACGAGGAGCAGGCGTTCCGGCAGCAGGCCTTGGAAGCCTACCAGGAGTCGGCGAGATTCCGGTTCGAGGATTTGGTCGACCTGGGTATGCGGACGATTGGAACGGGCCTGTGGGACTGAGCTGATGGGAGTATCACGATGATTTTTCGAGCAGCACCAACGCGGAGTGCCTTGCCGTTTGCCCAAACGCTGATGCGTAGGGCCGATTCGATGGGCCGGGACGCCGTAAATCTAAAGATCGGCCGCCTCGATCTGTTGCAGGCCAAGCGTGACCGGTTGCTTGGCCACATCGATCGTGTTCGGGAGGAACGCCTGGCCAGGAAAGCACAAGACACCGGCATGGGCGCGGACGACTGGGGGGCGATCGCGGGTACGGCGGGTGCCGTTGCGCTCGCGCCGTTCACCGGCGGCGCGTCACTCGCTTACATCCCCGTTGCTGCGGGGACTGGCCGGGGTATCGGCCAGTTGGTTGAAGGTGAGACCGCTGCTGGGATGACAAGTATCCTTACCGCAACAGTGGCTAATCCCCTTTTCGAGGGAGTCACGGGCGGTCTTCCCACCATGGGCGGGATTCCCGGCTGATAACTGAATGGAGTTGAATCATGATTGGCATGGGTCCTGTACTGACGCCTCCGAAAAAACGTCCGAAGCTTTCACGCGAGTCGGATTCGTTCGTGCAAGCGGTCGACGCGCTTGCCCGGCAGCGGGCTTTGAGTCAGATGCACGCTGGCAGCATGGAATCAGAGCTGAGCGACTTGTTGCCCGCTGACCTGGCAGGCGGGGTCAAACCGACAGCCAAGCCGGTTGCGCCGACAGCGGCAAGCACGGGAGACCACGCGCTGCCGGTCCCGGCGAGTCCGCAACCGACTCCCGTGACGCCAACACCGGTTAGCGAAACGCCCTCGACGCCGGGTGTCATGTCGATCAAAGAGTGGGGCAAGGCGAACCATCCGCATTTGGCTCGGATGCCGGTTATCACTCGTCAGATGCGTGACGATTTGCTCGAGCAGTACGATCGGTACGTGGGCGTCCAGCAGGCGGTCGCTCAGATGGGCCACGCGCAAACAAGAGAGGCGCGATTCGGCCGGGAGAGTGCCGCCCGAATGGAGCACGCGGATACGAGAGAGGGCCGGCTGGAACGCGAGAGTGCCGCACGTTTGTCGCCGACCTATCCGGGACACGTCCCGTCTACGTTGCCCGGTCAGATGGGCTATGCGCTTCTGACGGGCCTGCCCGAAGAAACCCAGAAACGTTTGTTCGCTCTCTCGGAGAGGATCTACGGGCGCGAGGAAGCGGCGAAGATGAAAACCGGCGCTGCTCAGATGGCCGAGTTGCAGCGAGAGGCCGCAGAGGAGCTGCTGGCCAACGACGGTCGGCCGGGTCCCAAGTACCGCGTATGGCAGCGAATGAAAATTCCGTCCCTTGGCGTCATGCCGCGAGGCGGCAAGGAACTCCGCGAGAGGATGTTCGGTCCGCCCGGTCTTCCCAGCTTTGGTTTGTTGAGCGCCAAAATCGACAAGGAGCCGGTCGTCGGTTGGCTTGAGGCGCTGCGCGAGATCACTCGGCTGGCACGAACCTACGGGCCGGAAGATCGGGTGATGATGGCCGGTCTTCTCCGCGAAACGATGCCGACGGTCGAGCAAGTCATCACGGCAGCCAGGAAACGCGACATCACACCGGACGAAAAGCAACAGATCCTTTCGATCCTCGAAGCGGCGCAGAAGCAGGAGCAAGCCCGCTGAGGCGACGTTCATGCCGCATGATCCGTTAGCCTGGTTGAACGAATCGTCAGCGGACGGGAACGGCAGCCCGTTTGCGGGCATTGCAGAAGGCCGCGCCCGACGGGAGAGCGAGGTGAGCTTTGAACATCTCCGCGCGGCGGCGTCAGCACGATTGGGAGGCTCCGGTGCCACCTTGCGCGACGTGACGCTGGCGGATCTCAAGGCTGCACGTGAACGACAAGGCGAGGATCCCGCCGCGCGAGCTGCGCTCTATCGTGAGCTTTCCCGGCCGTCCGTGAGCCTGACGACGTTTCTCGGTGGCGTGCCGGAAGATATTGCGACGGCCTGGCCTGCGCCGCCTGCGCAGCCCGTGACCGAGCCACCGCCGACGTTTGTACGACCGATTCCGCCGCCGGCGGTACTGCCCGAGCACGACCCGGACGCGACGGCCTTTATCAACCGCAGTCGTGAGGAGTTGGAACAGCGACAGGAGGCTGAGCGCCGACGCTTCGGCGTCGGGATCGTGCCGCAACCACACGGCGGCTATGAGACGCCGGACATGCGAGAGGAAGCTGAGCTGCGGCGCATGGGCGTCGGCGTCGTCGGAAAGCCCTATCGTCCCCCGGGTTTCTGGGCCGACGAACGGGCGGGGATTCTCAAGAGCCTGTACCACCCAAGCGTCGAGCACTTCCGTCGTTTGTGGCACGTTCCCACAAAACTCTCGATCGAGCCGAGGGCCAAAAGAATCGTCGAACGAGAGGTGGCGTTCCGAGTGGAGCGGGGCCTATTCAATCCCGACGAGGCCCGTGTCGTAACGTACGAGCAAGATCTGGCCGCGATGCCGCCGGGCTTGCGTGCCAAGGTCCAGGCCGACTGGCGACACCGGCGCTGGCAGGGCACATCGCGGGTCGACACTTCAACGCTCGAGCGCAACATCCACCACGAGCTGCTCAACGGTCTCCCGATGTACGCGCCCGACAACGCCGGTGAACAGGAATTGCTTTACGGGGACATGCTGAAGGTTGAGCCGAGGCATCTACCGGCCGCGCGCGGCTTGTTCGAGAAGTTCGCCAGCTTCGCGGGTGAAGTCGCGCCGTTCCTTGCTCAGTACGCCGTGCTTCGCAGGGCCATCGGGCCGGCGAGCCGCGCCGTAGCGCGCGGTGCGAGACTGCCGGCGATCGAGCCGCCAATGACGTCCGGTTTCGCTGGGGGCCTGACGGCCGCGATTCAGCCAGGAGCGACCGAGGAAGAGGTGCTTGGGGCCATGGGGCTTTTCGGTGCGTTGGGCGGTTTGCACTCGGTCATTGCGAGCCGTCTGGGTCAGGCCATGGCGACGGGGGGACTATTCGGAACCACAACGGCGATGCACGGGGGAGACTGGCAGGACATCATGATTGCCGGTGTCGTCGCGCCGTTCCTTTTCCACACGCCGGGTATGGTCAGTCGAGCCTTGTGGAAGGGGTACATGCCGTGGCAGCCGTCCCGGCATTGGAAGAATTGGCAGACTTGGCGCCACACGGACAGCCCGGTCAAGGCGCTCTTGTATCGCATGGGCAGACAGCAAGCGGACGTTGTAGAGCGCGGAGACAGGTTTACGCCGGAACAGCGTGTGGTGTGGCAAGCGGACCTGCAAAGGACCGCACAGGACCTGTCCAAACACACCGACCGGGCGCGCCGACAGCCGGCCTTGTACACGGCTGAGGAAGTGGCGCTGCTCAGAGATTTGGGGCGTCACTACCAGCCGGAGAAGATCTGGGAACGGATTAAAACACCACGCGGGCCAGTCTCACCGAAGCGGCCGATCGTCACGCCGGAACCTGGAAAACCTGTGGCGGAGCCTCCCAGACTGCAACCGGGGAGGCCACTTGTAACACCTGCGCCAATGGGCAGACCGGTAGCGGAACCCCCGGCCGTGCCGGAAGTGAAGCCGATCGAGTTGTATCGGGAACCGACTCTCCGAGTCGCCGAACCACCCCCAGTCCCGCCGGGCGCACCCGCAGCAGTTGTACCTCCTGGAGCTCCACGACCGCGATATCTTGTCGAGCCGGCAGAGACGGGAGAGGGGTTCAACGTCGTCGACCGATCGACCGGAGAAGTGATCCAGACGGTACCAAGTGAGGCCGTCGCCGTCACGATCGCGCAGGAGTATGACGGCATCGAGGCTACGGCCGGTCGGCGCGCGCCTTCAGCCATGGAGCGAGCGGAGGAACCAGGCGGCGTGGCCGCTGCGGCTCCGCCCACCGTCCCCGAAGCTGAGGCGCCGGTGACGATTCGGATCCAACCGACGTCCGACGTACCCGGTTTCGAGATCACGCGCTGGCCCAACGGCATCCACATCGCGCGGTTCCAGAAGGTGCCGCCGCCGGATGTTCAGGACCGTCTCAAGGCACAAGGCGGGCGGTACAGTAAGCGGAGCCGCGGCTGGATCGTGCCGCACTTCACGGCCGACCAGATCCGCTCAATCGCCCTCGGCGAGCCGTTGGCCTTGTTGCCCCATCAACGGCCGCCCGAAACGATGCAAACCCCCGCAGCGACGGAAGCGGGGGGCGGTCTGAGGGGCATTTCACCGGCGAAGGCCCGGGAGCTGCTCACTGTGGCCGACAACGTGGATTTCCTGGTGGCGGCGCTGGCCGTACGCGGCTACCGGTACTCGAAGGGGACCAAGAACACGTATCTGACGCATCCCAGCGGCGACTGGCGTTACAGGCTGCAAGCTCGAAACGTCCGCAAGGAGCGGCGGGTTTCGGGCGTGCGCGGCTGGACTACGATCGCCGCCGGCGAGCGGATCCTGACCGTTAAGCGGTTTGCCGAAAGCATCCGGCAACGGCTCCAGGCCATCGTAGCCGGTGAAACCGAACTCGCCGCGCGCGAGCAAGCCATAGCCACCGGAAAAGACGCCGGCGGCCAGATGCTGACGCCGGGCGAAGTGGATCAGATGAGGCAGGAAGCCGAGCGCATGCGAGCAATGGAAGCGGTACCTCCGATCGGGGAACCGGGCCCGGGTTTGCCGACTCACCCGGGCCTCCCGGTCGCACAAGTGTCGGAGCGGGGGACGCCACGCCCCCCTCCGACCGTTGCGACTCCGCCTGTGGGACCTGTTGTCGACAAGCGGATTGCAAAGCTGCTTCACGGCGCAGACGCGATGCAGTCGGTTATCGACGCGAAGCTCGGTCCGACAATGAGCACTGAAATCAAAGCTGGAGGCCAACGTCTGGCTGAGATTCAGGCGTACATGCGCGCGATTGCGGATGCGATCGAACGTGGCGACCTTCCTGACATCCTCGATCCGATCAACAGTCGCGCGATGCTGGAGGACCTGACGCTGTACACTCGGGGATATCCCGGCGGTCAGATGACGAGGTCCACGCTTCAGGACCTCATTAAGGGAGCCCGGAGCGGCCCAGGCAGCCGCAAACTCGGCGGAGGCGTCACAACTGCCCGAAATCTCTTACAGAGCATTCCAGAGGGTGAGCACGCCGCCGACATCGCATCGTTCGCGCAGCTCGAGGCCCTCGATCGGCTGAGCAAGCACGCCATGGCACAGCGGACCGGCGCTCGATATGCTCGCGACGAGATCACGCGTGCCCGCAGGTGGCTCAAGGCGTTTTCGCGTCTGGGTGCCTACAACGCCGAAACGAATCAATTGGCCGCGCAGCCCGAACTCGATCGTCTGTGGCAGAACATGCGGGCGGCCCTGGCGAAGTTGCCGGGCGCCCGCGCTCCTGGACCGCCGGCTGAGGAGCCGCCCACAAATATCCCGGCTATTCCGGTGGGATCCGGCCGAGTCCAGGAGACGCCAGGGCCGAAACCAGGGGTTGCTGCACCCCCCGTGGCAGAAGTATCCCAGGTAATCCCGCCCGCTCCCACCGCGCCACCCGCACAGGGACTCGCGGCTGGCCGGGAGCTTCTTTCCGGTGCCGCCAGGCTTCGACTTGAGGCTCAGCGCGCTCAAGCCACCGGTGACGTTGGAGCGCTGCGCGAAACTTTCGGCGCGTTGCTTGCCCGACTCAGACATTCCCTGACGAGCAGAGGGGGAGACCCGTGGAACTTGGCGATAGGACTGGCACCTGACCAAAAACAAGCCCTGCTGGAAATCCGTGACGTTTACGCGCCGCTGGTCGATATGTCGGCCATGACAGGTATCCCGAGTCGTACCGTACTCATGGCCGACTCCCGTGCTGTGCCCCCCGCGGCAGAAGTATCCCGGGTAATCCCGCCCGCTCTCACCGCGCCACCGCCGCCCGAGGAGCGACCGGCACGGATGTTGCCGCAGCGGATGGAGCTGCTCCGACACATCGAGAAGCCGACGAAAGCCGACGTTGCCGAAGTCGAGGACGCGATCGAGGCGGCAATGGTTGAGCGGCGGCATCTGGACGAATTGGCCGAGTCCGTCAGTGATCCGGCACTGACTCAGGTGAAGAAAGACCTTGCGGAGGTCAAGCGGTATCTGAACGCCCTGGTCACGCTGGGGCATGATCTTCAAGAGCAAGTGACGGAGCTCGGCCCGCCACCGGAGCCGACGGCGCCGCCGAAGGAGCGCCCGGTCGGGAAACCCGTCAAGCGATCCAAGTTGCAAACCCAAGCGGAGGAAACCCGTGAACCGATCAAGCAACCCATCCAAAAGCAGCCCGAGCCGACCGTCAAAATCGAGCCGGCCGAAGGCGAGGAAACCGCTCTCGCTGGGGGCGGTTTTATACTGCCCGGTGCAGACCCGCTTCCCGATGCCGATGTGGTTCCAGGCGCCACCGTCCGAAAGTGGAGAGACAAGCCGCTCCCGGGCCAGCTCCAGCGCTTCGACAAGCCGGACCTGACGCTGGAGGAAACGCAAGCCTTCTTTTGGGCGTTGGCTGACAAGGGAATCCGGGCGTCTCTGCGATATCCCGTTGAAGCTGGCCAGCTTAGCGGTCTCACCCTGCCGAAAGTGAGGGCGCTGATTGATCGGGTGACTCAGCAAGCCCGCGACATGATGGTCGAGATCCCGGTACCGGGTCTGCCGGAAACGAGGTACTGGGCGTTTCCCGGCAAGGAGAAGGAAATCCGAGCGCTCGCTGCCAAGGCCGCGGAGATCAAGATCAGGCCCGTCCCGAAGCGGCGGCCGCTGAAGGGCAGACCGACCAGGAAGGCCCGCCCCAAGCCTACGGGTCTGCCCAAGCCTCACGATCAGAGCCCGAGCAAGCGTCTCCGCGAGTTGGAGAGGGCGACCGGCGAGATTCAGGGGCGTTTCCGGCTCGATGGGGTTCTGGTCCTTTCCGACCGGGCCATTAGCACGGACGCGCGGATGATGCGTATTCAGCGGGGCGACTTTACGGCGATGGCCGGCGCCGATGGCGCCAAGTTCTACGAGTTCGTGGGCAAGGACCTGGTGCCGCTGGATGCGAAGGTTCGCGGAGCGGGAACGAAGGGTTGGTTGATCGGTGAGGGTGAGCGTGAGCAGGCCTTTCCGCCGTACGTAAACGTCGTACCGGACGCCGTCGAAGTGTTTGCGATCGACATCGCGCGCACGATCCAGGATGCCCGGATGGCCCTGGTCCTGGCCGACCCGAACCGGGGTTGGCCCGCCGCGCTGGTTCGCAACCCGGACGATTCGCTGGGTTTCGCCACGGGGACGCTGGAATCGGGCCAGGCGGAGATCAACGTCCAGGAGGGCGGTCGGGTTCTCGTACCGGTTGACCTCAACCGATTCATCGACCAACTCAAATGGCACTGGTCCGATGGTGAGAAGCACGTCTCGGTGAGTTGGGATGAGAGGGCCGTTCGGACGGACGGAGCCCACACGACGGGTGTGCTGGCGAAAATCATAGAAGCCAGCGGGGATCGGGAGACGCACATCGCGCGGAAGCGGACCCTGCCGGGTCTTTACGCTTCGGACATCGATCGGCTGTACACGGCCTACATCGAACAGCACACGGGCCCTCAAGCGATCAAGGCGGGTCTCCGGCCGGCGTTCCGTCACAGCGAGACGGGCGAAGTCTGGTCGAACGCGAAAGCTGAGCGGCACGATCTTGACGATGTACCTTCCGACCATCAGATCGCAGAAAACGCCGTCGACGTGGCGATCGAATCGGGATTTGTCGACAAGGCCGGCGACTGGGTGCCTTGGAACGAGGCGTGGATCAGCGTCGCGCGAGCCGCTCCGCTCGAGGAAGTGATGGCGGCCGCGCACTTGCGGAAGGGTCCGCACGTCTTGATCGACAGCACGTTCGATTCGGAAACCCCCGGGCACCGGAGTGCTTTGGCCGAACTGGTAGACACGATGGACCTGGCGGCGACACGTGAGGCCGGCCTGAAGCTATCCGATCCGGACGCCCGGGGGTTACGGGCCGACTACGAGCGGGCCCGAGGGAGATTCAACGACTTGGTCCGTCCGAAGGATCAAGCGTACCACGACTGGCCCGTGGGCTCGCGCACGCGGTTGGATTCCGCGCAGGCGCGAGCCCTGCGGATCCTCCGCCTGAAACTTGCCCAGGCAGACGTTGCGAAGCTCGGGATCAAGCCGCAGAAAGACAAAGGGGCGGTGGCTCCGGTGCAGGAATGGGACCCGGAGGAGATGGAGTATCTGCGCAAGCTGTCACCTGACGTGCCGGCGTTCGGCATGGGGGCTTCGGGCAACATCCCGGACCTTCGGAAGTGGAACGCTCGGCTGTTCGATCACATCAAGGCCCGGCTTCAGAACCCGCCGCACGGGTCCGTTCGGCAGCGTTTGTATGAGACGATCGGCCGGGGGATCTACGACGAGCGCTGGGCCATGCCGGAGAGCACGTACCGGCAGTTCCAGAAAGTCAAGGGTCATCGTACCTGGGGACATCTGATCGCCGCAGAGCTGGCGTCCATGACGAAAAAGGGCGTTAAGGAGCGAGTCCGTGTTACGGGCGGAGCGGCGATCCCGACGCGCGCCGGCTATCACCGCCAGTTGGAGGATATTTTCCGGGGTGATCTTCCGTTCGACAAGCTGAGCCCGGAGCAGCAGGAGATCTTCAATGTGTTCGCAGCGCCGGTCCGGGAGGTTACGGATTACATCCTCGCGCACGACTGGACCTGGCCGTACCTTCGGGCGTTCGGTTTGCAAAACATCGAGGAGGTCATCGCCATCAAGAGAAGCGGCCCGGGCGTGTATCTGCGGCGCCTGTACGAAGCCAAGGTCGCGGATGTCGTGCATGAGCGCAAAGATCACTATGTGCGTCGCAACGTGGGACCGCGGATCAAGGGCGGGATGTACCGTGGGCGCCGGGGCGACGAGGATTTCTACACGGTTCGTGACACCACGGAATCGCCTCTGCGCGAATGGCAGTACCTTTCCGAGGAGCAGGCGCGACACAAATGGGATGAACTGGTCCGGGCCAACGAAAAGAAGTATGGCCAGGAGGTGTTCAAGAAGATCAGGCTGCTCGATCCGTTTTCGGTCGAGGAGCTGGAGGAAGGCGGCCAGCTCGAGCCCATCCGCGACATGGAGGTGCTGATGACGCGGACGGTCGTGGATTCGATCACGAATCTTCAGACGCTCAAGCTGTTCGCGTACCTCAAGGACACGGTGGCAACGGACGCGGACCTGCCTGGGTACGTTGAGATTGCCAAGCACCCTGCGTTCGGTCCGCTGGCCGGTTCATGGGTTCCGGAGACCGTGGCCTATGCGCTCTTTCAGACGGAGCGTGTGCGCAACACGCTCCGGTCGCACCTCTGGGGTTACTACATGTACCTCTGGAAGTCGAGCAAGGTGCCGTACAGCCCGTCCACGCACGGTCGAAACCTCCAAGGCATCGTGGCATTTGAGTTTCTCGATCGGATGAACCCGGTGACGGACAGCCTGTGGATCATCCGGGCGATCAAGAAGTTCCACATCAACGACCCGGACTTTAAGGCGCTGGTCGAGGATAACGAGCTCACGCCGGGTTGGGCCCGGACGGAGCTCAAAGACCTTGAGGACAGGTTGCAGGAGTACAGCGGCGAGTTCCCGGTCGCCGTGCGCGAGTGGATCGACAGGCATCCGAAAGTCCTGGCCGCCGCTGCCACGGCCAAGGACAAAATGAAGGCGGTCAACCGGGTAGTCTCCCGATTGTACGATCTGCCTGATCAGATAGCCAAGTTCGCGTCCTACCTCAAGAAGCGCCACGGCCTGGGCATGACTCACGAGGAGGCGATTCGACTACTATGGGGGTATCCGAACTACGACCGGGCCGGCACGTTTGCGAAGTGGTCTCGGCGGAGCGCCTTTGGAGCACCGTTCGTCATGTTCACGGACCAAACGGTCAAGATCTACATTCGGGCCCTGCGCGACCGGCTCATTCGGATGATGGTTCTGTTCGGTAGCGTGTCGCTGATGACGTATGCCGCCCGTTTGTTGCTCGGCATCACGGACGCCGAGATGGAGCTTCTCGACCAGGATCCGCGTCGCCGAGGTTCCTGGGCCGATCGGTTCTTCCAGCCGCTCTTGCCCATTCTGCATCCGGTAACAAAGCGCCCGATGTCGCTCGATCTGCGTTGGGTGTTTCCCTTGGCGAGCGAGTTTCGGACGACGACGGGTCGCGGCGGTATGGAGGCGCCGCTGCTGTTTTCGCAGCCCTGGACGAACCTCATCTACGAAATGAAGCTGAACCGTGACGAAT